>CETH01014018.1_pt1 | contig 22866 bp, 13 predicted proteins | sample 361461 | NCBI WGS metagenome assembly CETH01 (sample SAMEA2622695, study PRJEB7988) | marine metagenome | isolation source: saline water (ENVO:00002010), including
TTGATTTAATTATATGTTCAGATATGTTGAATCTTCCTGTTTTTAAATCTTTATGTAATAATATAGATAATACAAAATGTGTGATGTATTTTCATGAAAATCAATTTTCTTATCCGTGGTCTCCAAATGATCCAGATATTAAATTAAATAGAGATTTAAATTATGGCTATATTAATTATACTTCTTCATTAATAAGTGATTATAATTTTTTTAATTCAAATTATCATAAAGAAAGCTATTTAAATGAATTAAAAAAATATTTAAATAAGATGCCAGATTTTCAAAATAAAGATTCAGTAGACGTTATAAAAAATAAATCTTCTGTTTTGCATATTGGATGTTCTTTAACAAAAAGCAATTCAATTCAAAATCAATTTGTAGAACCTGTTATATTATGGAATCATAGATGGGAATATGATAAAAATCCTGATTTGTTTTTTCATACACTTTTTGATTTAGATGAAATGGGAATTGATTATAATTTGATTGTTCTTGGAGAACAACATCAAGATTATCCTAAAATATTTGATGAAGCTAAAAATAAATTAGAACATAAAATATTACATTTTGGTTATTGTCATAGCAGGGATGATTATGTTAATTTATTAAATCAGGCTAATATTATACCAGTTACTTCTAATCAGGATTTTTTTGGAATTAGTATTATTGAAGCAGTTTCTTCTTTTTGTTTTCCTATATTGCCTTATAGATTATCATATCCAGAGTTATTTGATTATAATAATAATAAAATAAATTTTTATAAGACAGATATTGAATTTAAAAATAAATTAATTGATGTTATTAATAACATAGAAAATTATAAAAAAACATCTAATACAATAAGTTCAAATATTATCAATCAATATGATTGGTCGGCCATGGCAAAAAAATATGATTCAACATTTTTAAAGATAATATGATAAAAATCAAAAAATTCACTGCAACTGATTTAGAATTTAAAGAATTAGCTAGAATTGACAATTTAGTTAATCATGATTCCATAGCACATCCCGATGAAGATAAACATGATTGGAATATTAGAGATAAGAGCATAATCCGTGATAGATTATTATTATATAAAGAAGACATTCTAATTGGTGTAATGTATTATTCACAAGGTCGAGATGAAAATAATAGAACAACTTTCTTTACATTAAATTTAGATCCTAATTATAATAATAGTGGTTATCGTCAATTACTATATAATAAAATGCTTGAAAAAGTTAGAGTGTTTAATTGTAATAAAGTACATACGTCGATTTATGAACATTCTAATTATGATGAAATTAAGAAATTAATTATTAAAGAAAAATTTAAACTGGTTCAAACAAATCGAGAATATTCTTGTGATATTAGAAATGTTGATATTGATAAATATCAACCCTTAATTAAAAAACTTGAATCTGAAGGTATACAATTTTATGACTCAAAAGAAGAAATGCTTAATTTCCCTAATCATTATAAAAAATTAGAAGAATTAGAATGGATAATAGAACAAGATTTTCCAATTCCTGATGGTATTTCACATACAAGGATTCCTTTTAAACACTGGTTGAAACTTTGTCATGATTTCTATAAAAATTCTTATGGAGTTGATATTGTTGCTGTATATAAAAAACAGTATATAGCTTCAACAGATATTACAGTTTACCCTAAATCAGAGCCTCATAAAGGTTGGACAGGAGGGCTTGGAGTTATAAAAGAATTTAGAAGAAGAGGTATTGCAACAGCAATAAAAATAAAGGCTATTGAAAAATTAATTAATAAGGGTGTTACAGAAATCAGAACAGATAATGAAGAAAACAACCCTATGTATAAAATAAATGTAGCTCTTGGTTTTAAGCCAGTTCCCTTTAGTCTAGATTATATGAAAGAAATTTAATTACTCAATTTCAAATGCTTCATATCTGGGGTTCCCATCATTGATAATACGTATCATTACAGGATCTCCTGATTGATATTGTTCTAGAGCATTTTCATAATCTTCTTTATTGGATATTTTATCATTTCCAATTTCAGTAATGATATTAGATTTTCTTATATTTTTTTCATAAGCATTTGATTTAGGATTAATATCGATAATGATTACTCCTTCTGTATCACTAGCAGTTTCAACTTTTAATCCAAGAATATCATATGATAGATTATTAAAAGCTTCAGCAATATTTTCTTGGTCTGGTCTTGTACCTAAAGTAACTAAAACCGTTTCGTTAATATTATTTCTTATAACTGTAAAAATAATTATTTCTCCTGGTTTACCTCTAGAAACTTTATTCTTTAATTCATTAGCATTATTAATGTTTATGGCATTAATTGCAATGATAACATCTTTTTCTTTGAGACCACCTTGTTCAGCAGGACTTTCACTTCCTATACTTGCAACAAAAGCTCCTTTTTTTGAATCTAGTTTTAATGCTTTCATCATATTATCATCAATATCTTGAATTTGAACTCCCAACCATCCTCTTAATACTTTACCTTTAGTAACTAAATCATCTGTTACTCTTTTAACTTGATTAATAGGGATGGCAAACCCTACTCCAGCATTAGATTTAGAATATCCATCTGTAGCTATTGCAGTATTAATACCAATAAGTTCTCCATTGAGATTAAATAATCCACCTCCAGAATTTCCAGGATTTATAGCCGCATCATGTTGTATAAAATCTTCAAAATTCATTCGAGAAACAACATCGCTTCTACCAATCGCACTTACAATTCCGGCAGTAACAGAATGATCTAAATGTAATCCAAAAGGACTTCCTATTGCAATGACCCATTCTCCTATTTGTAATTGACTTGATTGTCCTAATTTTGCTTCTTTAATATTGTCAGCATCTATTTTTATAACAGCAATATCTGATAGTGGATCTGTCGCTACAATCTCAGCTTCAAATTCTCTATCATCATATAAAATAACTTTAATTTCTTCAGCATTATCAATAACATGATTATTTGTAACAATATAGCCTTTATCTTTATCAATAATTACACCAGAACCTAATGATTGAGCTTTTCTTTCTTGTTGAAATTGATCTTCAAATTCTTTAAAAAATGGATTAAAGAAAAAATTATTATTTATTTTTTCTATTTTTTCTGATACAATTGATACAATAGTAGAGCTTTGTTTTTTTGCTACATCAATAAATGGTTGATTGAATTGATTATAATTTGCAAAAATAGTTGTAGCAAACATAATTGATATGATAATAAGCCTCATTTTTTACACCTTTTAATTATTATATTATTTAATGAATATATTTGGAAATTGTTCCAAACTGATAAACATAAATTAAAAATAAAACATATTACAAAACAATGAGAACAGTTTTAGTTACAGGAGTAAGTACAGGTATTGGAAAATCTATTGCTGAAAAATTATTAGAAAATAAATTTTATGTTATTGGAACGGTTAGAAATAAAGATGATGCTGATTATTTAAAGAATAAATTTCCTGAAAGTTTTAGTAGTCTGATTTTAGATGTTACAAATGAGGACCAAATTAAAGAAGTTAAAAATCAAGTAGAAGATATATTAAAAGAAAATAACAGATATTTATGTAGTATTATTAATAATTCTGGTATTGCCTTAGGTGGCCCTGTTCGTTATCTTGATATTAAACAATTTAAAAAACAATTTGATGTTAATTTTTTTGGACTAATTAGTGTAACAAAAACTTTTTTAGATTTATTAATTTCTTCAAATAATTATCCATTAAAAAATAAGATTATAAATATTGGTTCTATTAGTGGCAAAAGATCATACCCATTTGTTTCACCATATACTTCATCAAAATTTGCATTAGAAGGTTTTACAGATTCTTTAAGAAGAGAATTACTTATACATGATGTTGATGTTGTTTTAATTGAGCCTGGTCCTATAAAAACAGAAATATGGAATAAAACTCCAGATATAGAAGATAATCCTTTTCTTAAGACTGAATATGAAGAGTCGTTAAGGTTATTTATGAGTAATTATGTTAAAATGGGTAAATATGGATTTCATCCAGATATCATAGGTGATGAAATTGTAAAAATATTAAAAAAAAATAATCCAAAAACTCGTTATGTAATTACTCCAAATAAATTGAAGAATTATATTATTCCAGGATTCCTGCCTGATCGTTTAGTTGATAAATTAGTTGGTAAGATGTTAAAATTAATTAAAAAATCAGATAAAAAATAAAGCAATCATTGCGATAAAAACAATTTGGATACTAAAACTAATAATTGAAAAAGAAATTATTTTCAATCCTTGATTAAATAGATTTTTAAGAGAAATTGTCAAACCAATTCCCGCCATTGCAATTGCTAATAATAGTTTAGAAGTTAATTTCATATTTTCAATTATCTGATCAGGCATTATACCCAATGAGCTAATTATTGATATTAATAAAAATCCTATTATAAAAAATGGTATTTTTATTTTAGTATTTGTCTCATCATTGTTTTTATTAAAAATATAATTAATAATAATTAATATTGGTCCCAACATTAAAATTCTAAGCATTTTTATAATAATAGAAAATTCACCAACATTTTCATTAATAATAAATCCAGTTGCTGTTACTTGCCCAAATGCTTGAATTGTTGTTCCAATAATAAATCCCATTTGTTCATTATTATATATTGGAAATATGTTTATTAAAAAAAATGGAATAATAAATATGCTTATGGTTCCAAGCATATTAATTGTTGTAATTGAAATGCCAATATCTTCTTTTTTAGAGTTTAATATTTTTGATAATCCTGCAATAGCGGCAGATCCACAAATTCCATTTCCAATTGCAATTAGCATTGATATATTTTTTGATAGACCTATTTTTTTACCAATATAATAGGTCCCTGTAATTGTTATAATAATAATAAGAATTATTAAAATGATGATTTTATAATTTAAAAGTATACTATTTAAATTTAATTGACTTCCTAATAGAATAATGGCAAAGCTAAGTATATTTTTTTCTGAAAATGATATTCCATCTAATAATACATGATTTTCTTTTAGAAATAAATTCTTAATTAAAATTCCAATTATAATAGATATGGAAATAGCTCCTATTGTGATATAATTAGATAAAATTATCGATATTAATGCTATAATTGTTGTTAATATTAAACCTGGAATTATTTTTTTATACTGCCACATAGCATATTCGCAGGTACAGCGACATCAAATTTTTTTGGATAAGGCCTTTTTTTATTTTTTTCATTTTCAACGAATTCTTCTTTTGAAACGTGTAATCCTACATTGGGATTTGTTTTTTTCTCCTCACCGATTGTTGAACATGTTAATCCATTATAATTATGTCCGGGGTATACAATAGTATCATCAGGAAATTTAAATATTTTTTTTGTAATGCTATCATAAGTATTATTTGCAGAGCCACCTTGGAAATCAGTTCTTCCAGTTCCTCCTATAAATAAAGTATCTCCAGTAAAGATATAATTTTCAACTTGGTAACTTATACATCCGGATGTATGTCCAGGTGTTGTAATCCCTAATATTTTATATTCACCTAATATTATAAATTCATTATCTTTCATTAAAATATCTGCACCTTTAACTCCAGATTTTTCTCCATAAATTATTTTTGCTCCTGTTTTTCCTCTAATAGCATTTGCTGCAGTAATATGATCTGCATGAACATGTGTTTCAAGTATATATTCTAATTTTAAATTAAGATTGTTGATTAATGTTAAATCTCTATCCATTTGTTCAAGTACAGGATCTATTAAAACACATGATTCTGTTATAGGACACCATATTAAATATGTATATGTCCAAGTATCATAATCAAATAGTTGTCTTATTTTTATAGAATGCATAATGATAATTTATATATTTAATTATATTTAATTAATGATAATATTTATAATTTCAATAATATCTAAAATATTAATGATTTGATCATTGTTTAAGTCTGCATATTCAATTTGAATATTGTTAAGCAAGCTAATATCTAAAATATGGTTAATAATTAATACTACATCTAAAACATCCCAAATACCATCTTGATTGATATCATCGTTAGTTGAAAAAATAAATTCTATATTGTAGTTTCCTAATTCAAGTTGGCAATTTGTATGTGTATTTAACCAAAATATATTATTATTAAGATTAAAATAATAATTACAGCTAGATGAATCAGGCCCATTGATTATTATATCATAATCAAATATTTGATTTATAATTTCTCCGCTAAAGCCAATTGCTGAAAGATTATAAAAATCATTTATTTGTAATGAAATATTTTCAATGTCTTCATCTAAAACATGTAGTATTAAAGAATCTGCATTATAGAATTGATTAATATAAATAGATTCATCGTTTCCTCCATCACTTTCATACCATTCAGCATTAATTTTTATAAATTCATCTTCAATGATTTGATTATAAGCTTCAATCCAATATGCTCTTGATGGCTCATCTAAATTGACATTAATTAAATTTGGTGTTTGAGGTTCATTTAAATAATCAAGATTATATTGACTAAGCCAATTGCAAACATGATTTTCATCAAAAACTGAATAACCATGACTCCCTGTTGGATTTTCATCAATCCAGAGTGATTCATTATATCCTAATAATATATTATATAAATCTTCAGCATGTGTTCTATGTGGCTCTGTTATTCCAAAATCTAAATAAATAGGTGTATATTGTAAATTATAATGCATACTTTGTGTTGAATCAGCAAAATAAATAGCACTATTACGGTGATATTCAAAGGGGACTTCTTCCCAGCTTCCACCGAACCATTCTATCATTGAATTATTTCCATCCATCTCTATTGCTCTTCTTTCACAATCTAATATACCTGATGCAGATGCAGTAGCTGCTACCATTGGTTTTGTTGGATCTAAGTGATTATTAGCATAAATTGCTCCACTTGCTCCACCCATTGATCCTCCAACCATGTATATTTTATTTTCATTAATATTAAAATTATTTTGCATCCATAATATTTCTTTTTCAATCATATCTTGCATCCCTTGATGATTGTAATTATTTGAGGATCCACCATAAGGAGATAGCATAATCCAATTACGATTATTTGCTTCTTCATCAAATAAAGTTCCGTAATTTGAGTTTTGATTTCCTCCCCATTGATGAAAAGTTATAAGAAGTGGATGTGCTTGATTTTGATTATAATTATCAGGTATTTGATATGAAAACACATCTATTGTATCCTGATTTTCAATTAAATAATCAGTATATATTTCTTGATTAATTAAAATAGATATTAATATTATAATAATTATTTTCATTATTATAATCTAAATAAAAAAGCCTCTAGATTAGAGGCTTTTTTTCCAAGGAGGAGTTATATATAAGTTATCTTATAAATAATTCATTTATATATTATCATAATTTTAAATTGAAGCAAAATTAAAAAGTGTAATATTTTGTAATTTTGTATTATATATTTAATTGTGCTTTTCGAATTTCAATTAACATCCAAATTGTAGAAATAATAGATGATAAAATGCATGATATTAATATAGATATCCATGCATATTCTACTGGCTTTTCTTTTATTACAATAAAATAATATGCTAAAGAGCAACTTATAACAATTACTCTTAAACATGTTATAATAAACATTGGATATGATTTCCCTAAACCTTGTATTACTCTGCTACATATCATTCCTATAGTAATAAATGGTACGGCAAATGCAAAAAATCTAAAATATGATATTCCAATATTAATTACATTGTTTGCTAATAAAATATTTTTATTATTATTTATAAATATTGGGAAAATATTTTCTCCAAAAAAATAGAAGATCAATCCAAATAAAATAGATATAAACAATGAACACTTAATACAGTATAATACAACAATACGAATTAATTCGTGTTTTTTAGCGCCATAAAACATTCCAATTAGAGTTACCATGCTTGTTGCAATAGATATTAATGGAATAAAAAATAAGTGTTCTATCCTATGTGCTGTAGCATAAGCAGCTATTGCTGTGTTAGGTGTAGATGTTTGGCTTAAAATAGTATTATAAAAAAAAATACCTCCAGACATTATTACCATTGAAAGAGCTGCAGGAATACCAATTTTAAAAATTTCTAATAAATATTTTTTATTAATTGTGAATTTTTTCAAATTAAATGAAATATATGCATGATCTTTAATAATTATAAAATACATAAATATAATAAAAACAAGTAATTGGCTAATTACAGTTGCTAGTGCAGCACCTTTTACAGAATAAAAATAAATAAATATTGGATCTAATAAAATATTTAGTATTGTACCAAATCCTAATATTTTCATAGGTAGTAAAGTATCACCTTCGCCAGATAATATTGATCGAAAGAAGATTCCCAAAATCATAAAAGGAGTCCCAATTAACATTGTGTAAAAATAGTCATTTGCGTAGGATAGACTTAAATTGTTAGCTCCTTGAATTACTAAGATTGAATCACCATAGTAATAGCCAAATAGAAGGAATAATATTGATAAAATTATGCCTAAAATGATGGTGTGTTCTGCAAGGCTATCTGCTTTTTTTTTATTCTCAGCCCCAATACTTTGAGCGATTAAGGTTGTTGCCCCAGTTCCAAGTCCAAATGTTATTCCCATTATTATAAATAAAAGAGGAAATACAACACCAATTCCTGTCAATGCTTCCCATCCTACCCAGTTTCCGATAAATGCTGTATCTATAAGCATATATATTGCTTGGACACTCATGCCTAACATCATAGGAATTGATAGTTTCCATAGAGATTTTTTTGGAGAATTTATAAATTCTTCCAGTCTACTATTTTTATTATTCATTTAAATAATTAGGGGAGCCTTTTAAGATTTGTTTCTTTAAACATCTCATTTGTAAAACCTGAGTTTAGTGAGATTTCATCTATTGTTAATAATGTCGAAGATGTTTTTTTAATATTTTTTACAAATAAATTGTTCATAATATAAAATGATTCAATTTTATCAAATTCTATATTTTTAATTTTTAATAATTCATTATTTTTATCAAAGGAATGTTCTTTAATAGCAAGATATACGTTATCTTCAATTTTAATAACCCATGTGATATGCTTTGTATATTCGCTATTAATTTCGTTTGGAATACTTTCTAAAACATAGCACTTATAATCTTCTTCTTTATAGGTACATGTTTCTTCTTCATTTATTATTTTATAACTATAATCATCTATTTTCCTATTAGTTAAATCTTCAAAGCTTAAGTCTGAACCCATAAAAGAATCAGATTGTTTGCTTGATGCAATTCTTCTAAATTTTTTAAATCCTGGAAGCCACATTTTCATTAAATTATCTTTATCGGGATATTCTATTTTTAAAAAAGCCATTCCCTTATCATCTGCTGGACTGAGGAACCAAATCATTTGTCTTTTATTATCATCTTTAGATTTAGAAATTAATTTTAAATTTTTTACACGTCCTTTTTTATTCGTTAATTTCATTGAATTTGTAGATTTAACATCATCAGGTTTTAATCTGTTTTCTATTAAATTTGCTAGTTCGTACCCATCCATACAAAAAACAATTGTCAGTGATAAAATAATATATATAAATTTATTTTTCATATTTAGTTTAATTTGTTTTTAAAAATTTCTAACATTGAAGCTAATAATGTTAAAGCTCCAATTGAAGTGGATAACATAGCAAAAACCATTAATCCACCAATTTGTCCTAATGGGATAATTGATGATAGCAGTAAAGCACCAAATCCCATATTAGACCATGCATCAAGAATAATAGGATATCCTACATTATCTAGGCATTTTTTAGAAACATTTTCTTTATCAGTTGTTTTAAGAAATCTTCTAAATTCTGATATATAATGTATAGAAAAATCTACACCAACTCCAATAATAATAGAACTTAATAGTGCTGTAAGATGTGTTAATTCAATTCCAAACCAACCCATTAAACCAAAATTTAATGTTACTGCAGCAGTTAATGGAATTGTACCCATTATGCCATATTTTAATGATTTTAGAAATATAGAAGATACACATAAGATTACAATGATTGATATTGCTAAGCTTAATATTGAAGATTTAACAACAAGCCACATAAAATCAACTAAAAATGCCATAACTCCAGTTAATTCAATTTTTAAATTATCTTGTTCTATATTGTTGTTGATAAAATTATTTATATCATTTTCATATCCAGCAACTTTTTGTGTTGAAAATGTTGTCATTAAGGCAGTTATGATTGTTTGATTTTTATCATAGTTGATAATTGAACTTACATCTGCATCATCATTCCATTCATATAAGGTAAACAGATTATTAACTTTTAATCTTGATTCAGGTATTGTGTAATAATCTTGATCATTTTGTTCAATAGTTTTATGTAATTGTTTAATCACATCATTAATTGAAATTGTAGATTTTACATTTTCCATATTATCTAGAAAATTTTGTAGTTTTTCAATTTCTATGAGGTTTTTGGGTTCTTTAAAACTATTCTCTACATTCGTTGTATCTGTAACGCGTAAAATTAGATTAACATTTCCTACCATTTCTTGATCTAAAAAATCTGATGAATCACGTATTATATTTCCTTTACGAAACATTTTAGTATATTGCACTTCAACTATGATAAAGAAAATACCAATAGCAGCAATTGAAACAATGCTTAGTCCTAGTATTAAAATTGTTTTTGGTTTTTTATATATAATTTCACCAAATTTTTTCATCATATTTTCAATATAGCTTGGTCTAGAAATTGCTTTAGATTTTAAATCCCAATTCATTAAAATCATAATAGATGGAAGCAAAGTATTTGATATAAGCCATGCCCACATAATTCCAAACGCTAAAGTGATTCCGTATCCTACCATTGCTCTAACTGGTGAGAAATATAATGTTAAAAATGCTAAAGAAGTTGTTATGGATGTTAAAAAAATGGGGAATGATAAACTTTCCATTGTTTTTCGAACTGCAATTTCTTTATTTTTTTCTAGTCTTAAAAATTTAAAGAATTTACTTACTATATGTACACCATCTGAATTTGCTATTGTTAATAATACAATTGGCATAGAAGTGTTCATCATTGTAAAGTAAAATTCATCTATTTCTAGAAAATGATAGACCCAGCCCATAAATCCCATCATGCTCATTAAAGAATTGAAAATAATTATAAGAATTATTGCTACACCTTTAATACTTCTAAGATTTATAAATAGAATTAAAGTCATTATAGATAATCCATATAACAATAAAATTTTCACTTCATTTTGCACCATTCCAGGAACTGCTCCTGTTACATATGTTTGACCACCAAAATAAAATTCGATATTTTCATTTTTATATTTTTCAGTAATTATATGAATTTGATCTGTTATTTGTTTATAGACGTCACTATTTTTTGGTACAACAATTATATTTGCATAATTAGATTGTTTGCTAACCAATCTTTTTTTAATAGTTAGATTATTATTTAAATAATTTTCAAGTTCATAAATATCATTTTCATTTAAAGTTCGATATTTCATCATATCGCTGATTAAAAAAGATTCATTATCTTCAGGGTCTAATGATATTTGGTTAAAGTTTGATATAGAAATTATTTCATCAACTTCATTAATTTTTTCAAATTCTTTAGTTAAATCCCATATTATTTCTAAAGATTTTTGATTGAATATATTATTTTCTTTATTACCAACAGCAACATACATATATTCAGTTAAACCATATTCATCTTGAATTTCAGTAAATATTATTCTAGAACCAATATCTTCAGGTAATAAATTGATTATATTATCATCTTGTTTGAGATATTTTACTCCAAAAAATATTATTGTAGTAAATAATAGAGTATAAAAAATTACAGTTTTTGGATAATTGAGAGATAGGTGATGTAATTTTTTATTTATTCTTTTTAACACTTAGGCTGTTTTAATTTCTGTAGATTATAATATTTTTTTAATAAACGCTGTATTAAATTTAAGCATAGATATTTAATTAATTGAAAGGTTTATAATATGACTTTAGATTCATTTATGGATTCAGTAATTAATAAGAATCCTGAACAAATTGAGTTTCATCAAGCAGTAAAAGAAGTTATGGGGTCAATTTGGCCATTTTTAGATGAAAATCCTCATTATATGCATGCAAATATAATTGAAAGATTGGTTGAACCAGAACGTGTTATAATGTTTAGAGTTCCATGGGTAGATGATCAAGGAAATGTACAAGTAAATAGAGGATTTAGAGTCGAATTTAATTCAGCAATTGGACCTTATAAAGGAGGCCTTCGTTTTCATCCCTCTGTAAATTTAGGTATTTTAAAATTTTTAGGATTTGAACAAATTTTTAAAAATAGTCTTACATCTCTTCCAATGGGAGGAGGTAAAGGAGGGTCTGATTTTGATCCTAAAGGTAAGTCTGATAATGAAGTAATGAGTTTTTGTCAATCTTTTATGTCTGAATTACAAAGACATATTGGTCCATATACAGATGTCCCTGCAGGTGATATAGGTGTTGGAGGTAGAGAAATTGGATATATGTTTGGTCAATATAAAAAAATTAGAAATGAATTTACAGGCGTTTTAACTGGGAAGGCAATTAATTGGGGTGGAAGTTTAATTCGACCAGAAGCAACTGGTTATGGTGCGGTTTATTTTGCAGATGAAATGTTAAAACAACATAAAGATACAATAGTAGATAAAATTGTTACTGTTTCTGGTTCTGGTAATGTTGCACAATATGCGGTTCAGAAAATTAATGATCTAGGTGGGAAAGTAGTGACTTTATCAGATTCTTCAGGTAGTATTTATGATGTTAATGGTATTGATTCTGAAAAATTAGAATTTGTAATGGATTTGAAAAATAATAAAAGAGGAAGAATTAAAGAATATGCTGATAAGTATAATGTAGAATATTTTGAAGGTTTAAGACCTTGGCATATTAAATGTGATATTGCAATTCCATGTGCAACTCAAAATGAAATAAATATTTCTGATGCAAAGCAATTAATTAAAAATAAATGTATCTGTATTGTTGAAGGAGCTAATATGCCTACAGAAGCAGAAGCCGTTGATTTGTTTATAGATAATAAAATTCTTTTTGGACCAGGTAAGGCCGCTAATGCTGGAGGTGTTGCTGTATCAGGATTAGAAATGAGTCAAAATAGTATGTTTGCTTCTTGGTCTAGAGAAGAAGTTGATTTAAAATTACAAAATATCATGAAAAATATTCATACTCAATGTGTTATGCATGGAGAAGAAGATAATTATATAAATTATATCAAAGGAGCTAATATAGCTGGATTTATAAAAGTTGCAGATTCTATGCTCGATCAAGGTGTGGTATAATCAATGTTTAATGAATAAAATTTATTATTTAATATTTTTTTTTATTTCATATCTTTTTTCAGAACATAGATGCGGATTTTATGAAAACAATCTAATTAATATTCAGCGTTCTCGTCCTAGTTTACATACATTCGCATTTTCTCCTACAGGTCAATTTAAAATTCATTATGATACTTTAGGTATTGATGCTCCATCTTTAATAGATAATAATAATAATAATATTCCAGATTATGTTGATGAGGTTGGTATTATAGCTGACTCTACAAGATATATATTAGTAGATGAAATGGGCTTTAAATCAGAAATTGGTGATGATGATGGCATATATGATATTTATATAGATGATAGGGGGGTTGGAAGTTATGGATTTACAGCATTTGATGATCAAAATATAGCTGGAGCTTCATATATGTTAATTGATAATGAATATGAAGAATCGGACTACTATACCTCAGGAATAAATACGATGCGTTTAACTGTAGCACATGAGTTTTTTCATGCAATTCAGCGAAGCTATAGAGCTTATCCAAGCGTAAATACTAGTTTTTTTTATGAAATGTCATCTACCTGGATAGAGGATGTCATTGTTCCAGATGGAAATGATTATCTATATTGGGTAGATGATTTTTTTGAAGATATAGATCAAGATATAGATGATACAGATGGATACAGTATTGCTTTATTTGGACATTATTTAACTCAAGTTATTGAGCAAGAACAGAACCAAACATCTAGTAGTATTATAAAAGAAGCATGGGAAGAATTTGAAAATATTAATAATGCGCATACATCTATTAACAATGTGTTAATAAACTATAATACAAATTTTATTCAATCTTGGACAGATTTTTGTGCAAGAAATTTATATAATGGTTTTTTTGATAGCATGGATAATTCAGTTTATTATTATGTAGATCAAATTGATGTAGACCCAATTTTAACTAATATAGTTTCATTAAATCAAAATCAAGATATTAATCAATTAAGTCTTAATAATAAATCCATTGCTTTATTACTATCATATGAAATACAGAATTTTTATACAATGACTGTCAATCATTCAGTTTATGATAATGATTTTATAGGTTTATTAAATCTTAAAAGAGGAAATCAGGTTAATCAGTATACTGTAAATAATAATATGCAACTTTCTTTGGAGCAAAATGATGAAGTTCATTTTCTTTATGGAACTGAAAATAATTCTCAATCAATTGATATTAATATAAATTTAGATGATTGTAATATATCTAATCTACCAGAAGGTATTTGTGATTGTCTTGGTAATACATTAGATGATTGTGGAGTATGTGGTGGAATAAATGATTGTTTTCCTGATGAAATTCAATTATTAAGTGTATATCCTAATCCTCTTTATGTCCCTTATTATGATAGAGTGAATATTAATTATGAAATTCCAGAAGAGATGCAAGTTAAACTTTCTATTTATAATTTAAATGGTCAATTACTTGATGTTTTATATGATGGAATTCAAAAAGGTCAAGAAAATCCTTATCATTATTTTTGGTATCCTGATAACATATCTAGTGGTTTATATTTTATTAATTTATTAACAAATAGTTATAATAAATCTTATCCTATTACCATATTAAATTAAATTCCAGATGATTCAATTTCATTCATGTTTTCAGCTATTTTATCATTTTTTAATATAATGCCTTCTCCATTTATACCATCTATTTTAACTGTAATTGGATTTTGAAGTTTTATTATTTTCACATACTCTGATTCTTCAATTATTTCTTGTTTCATAATCCAATTCCAATCAATATTTTTTTTCTGTAATTTTTTTTCTATTGTAAAATATCCAATTCTTAAGCTTGTTATATTTTGAAAGAAGTGACTTCCAAATGAAGGATCTGGATTTAATGCATCAATGCCAGTTTCTATAATAACTTTTGCATTAGTTATTTGTTCCCAGTTTACAGGAATTCCTAACCATGAATCTGTTGTTCCCCATCTTCCTGGGCCTAATAATAAATAAGGATTTTTAGATCCTAATTTTTTATTATATTCACCAATTTTAGCTGCAATTTTCATTGTAGCTTCTCTTTTAAATTTTTTAGTATCAACATATATAATATGTTTTATTTTTTGTGTTATTCCATCACCTAAAACTTGATTGCTGTAACATAATGTTTGATTGGTTGATTTAATTTTTTCAATATTAATTTTATTATTATAGTTATCAATTGTCATTGGTTTAATTTGTAATAAGAAAAATTCATCATTTTTATTTTTATTAATATTAATTGCAAATTCTATTTCAATAGGGCATCCAATTAATTTCTCTCCCTTTTTAAGTAAATCTTTTATTAATTCATTTATTGGATTTTTATTATATTTTAAAATTGATGAAAATGTTAAAATTTTATATCCATTATATTTTAGAGAGTCTCTTATAATATTATCTTGTGTTGAAACAACACTTGCTATATAATTTAATTCTTTATCTAATTCAGCTTGCTCTATATTAAATAACTGAAGATTGTTTGTTTCTCCTTTTTTCATGGGATTTATACCATTATTTAAATTTAAGGCATAGAATTGATTTTGTGAATTTTCTATACTTGCTTTAGGTGAATAATATTGTGGTAATATATTGGGATATTTTGGACAGTATCGCAGTGACTTTTCACCATCTGCAATTGTTTTTCCTAAACCTAATGCTAAATATGCAATTCCATCCCCCCTTTCCATATAAGAAACAGGATAATAATTAAAACTTTGGCATACTCCACTTATAGTGGGATAATATATGTTATTATGATTTACGCCTATTAATTCCATAATAATTATTGCCATTTTCTCTTCTTCATATTTTTGTGATATAGAATCCATTAAAGACTTTGGCTCTTTAAAAAATGTAGAAGCATATACTCTCTTAATTGCTTCACATAATTGATTTAATCTTTCTTCTAATTTTTTATTTGAGTTTGGCAACATGTATGTAGAATACATTCCAGCGAGAGGTTTATATTGAGAATCCTCTAATAAGCCTGATGATCTTATAGCTAGTGGATTTTTTGATACCCTTAATATTTTTTTTAATATATTTATTAAATTTTTTGAAAGTTTTGATTTTATAAATTTCTTTTCAATCTGATTATTATTATTAGATGTTAAAGCAAAATCCCATAGATTATTTGTTTCCATAAAATCATCAAATTCATTTGTACTAATTACAATTGTTTTAGGAATATTAATATTAATACTTGAATATTTTTTCTTTATCTTTTCAGTTGTAATTTTAGAATTAGCAAAAGCAATTCCCCTTGCTTTTCCACCTAAAGAACCCTTCCCAATGCGAATAAAATTATGTAGTTTGTTAAAATTGTAGTTTGAAAAATCTATAATAGGAGTTTTATTGTCAGAGTTAATTTTTTCATCAATTAATTCTATATAATATTTCCTTTTATCTTCTATGTTTTTAAAATCGCCATGTTTTATTTTTCTAAATTTTGAAGCAATAATAAATTCTCCTCTTGCAGCGAGCCAATTAGATAAATGATTGTTTGATGCATGATATATTATTGATTTAGGTGGAATTTTTTTTAATTCTTTTTTTAATTCTTCTAAATTAGATGCATAACTAATAATTTTATTATTAGATAGTCTGAATTTAAAATCTCCAAAACCAAGATTTTCTAATATGAATTTTTTAAGGTCTTTGAAAAATTTTGTAGAATTTTTATTGATATATTTAACAGAGTATTGAGATAGTATTTTATTTTGGACTATATGAGTTGACTGTACTAGAATAGGTACAGTTTTATCTTGTGTCCTAATAAATTCTATAAGTTTTATTCCAGCATTATTATTTTTTATTTTGTTTAGTTTGAATCTTAAATCAGTAATAATTCCCAAAATATTATTTTTATATTTATTTAATAGTATTGTGGCTTCTTCATAATTTTTTGTTAAAATAATCTTAGGCCTACCTCTCATATGCAATAATTTTTGAGTGTCATCTAAACTTTTATCAATCAATTGTTTTGTATTAAATATTATTTGTTTATATAAAGCTGGCAATATGCTTGAATAATACTTTGGTGTATCTTCAACTAATACTATTATTCTAATATCTCCCATATGAATATCATTTGATAAATTATTTTTATCTTCTATACATTTTATAATTGCAGGGAATACATTTGAATTACCAGACCAAATAAATATCTCATCAAAATATTGTATTTGGCTATAGGGTATTTTTTTTATTTCTGATTCATCAAAAGCAAGAAGAACAGTAGCTTTATTAGGATATTTCGATTTAATTTTTTCACCTAATTGTATAGGATTCATATCAGAAAGTCTCATCATGACAATAACTAAATCAAAAGATTTCTCATCTATCATTTTAATTGCTAAATTAGCACTTGTTGCATTTGAAACCCTAGGAGCATAACTTAAATTCATACCCATATATTCATTCATGATTTGTTCGGATAGTTTACCATCTTGTTCTAATATAAAAGCATCGTATTCACTGGATACCAATAGAATTTCATGAATCCTATAGGGCATTAAATCATGGAAGCTTATATTTGATTTTTTAAAATTCATTGTTTTTAAGATATTCTACAACTTCTAAAAGGTTATTTGCAATTAAGTCTGCATATTGATTGAGATTTTTTCTATTAATATTTTCTATAAATTGTATAAATTGATTTTTGGGGTTATATTTTTTTATTTCATAATCTGTATATCCATCCCCAATAATAATATTATTTCCTTTAATTTTATTTACTATATTGACCTTTCCTTTATCTTGGGATAAAATATTAGTTTTATTGATGCCAGTTATATCACCTGAATGATTATATATAAAATCATTACCAAAAATATGTGACTCTTTAATATTGAACATTTTTGCAATAGGAATTATAATTTCTGTAAATCCTCCAGATACGATATAACATTTTTCTGAATTATTGATTAAAAATTTTTTATTTTTAATAAAGCTATTAGTTATATTTTTTTTTATTATTTCTTTTGCTTCTTTTATATGATCTTTATTTGCTTGTATCATTTTTACTCTCATATTTAGAGCTTTATCAAATGAAATTTTTCCTTCCATAGCTTGATTGGTTATTTTTTGAATATTATTTATGATATCATTTTTTTGAGGATGAAGATTTAATGAAATTGAAGATATTAAATCTATAGTTTCTATTTTAATTATTGTACTATCAAAATCAAAGATTAAATTCATATTTTTAATTTAGTTACATATTGTAATTATTTTATATTTAATAATAATTGTTATTATACATAAGTTTTCATGTTATAAAAAGGACAAATAATTTTATGCTATTTAGAATCGTGGTAATTATACAGTTAATTTCTTTTATTTTGTGTAATAATCAATTTATTATAGAAAGTAAAGAAAATGACAACACTTTTATTAGGTTTAATCTTGGTGAATTTGATATAATTAATGAAGAAGGAAAACAAAAAATAAACTCATCTTCTTTAGGAAAAACTAAAGATATTGGACTTCCTGAATTACCAACATATAGTTTTAATTTTTCAATTGAATCAAATAAAGATTATAATGTTGATTTTATGGTTGAAAATTATGAATTATATGAAAATATTGATTTACAGCCATCTCAGCCATTTCATAAAGTTGGCGAGGATAAAGTATTTATTAAAAATAATAATTTTTATAATTCTAATGTAGTATATCCTGAAAACAACTTATCTCAAAAAATAATGTCATTGAGAGGATATGAATTATTGAATGTTGAATTTACTCCTTTTGAATATAATCCGTTAACTAAAGATTTAAAAATTTATACAGATGTTGAAATTGTTATTAATGAATCTGGATATAGAGATAATCATTCTAATACTCCTCGTTCAGAGATGTTCGAAAATATGTATAAAAGTAGAATTTTAAATAGTGATGATTATCAAGATTCTAGAAGTTTCCAAAAGCCATCTATATTATATATTTGTGGAGGTAACTTATCATCATCTTCATATATGCAAGATTTAGCTGATTGGAGGCATAAACAAGGATATGTTGTAAATGTTGTATCATTATCAGAAACGGGTACTTCAACAACTAGTATTAAAAATTATATTAAAAATGCATATGATAATTGGGAAAATCCTCCTGAACATGTTTGTTTAGTTGGAGATGCAAATGGAAGTGTTTATGTCCCTACTTATACAGTATATGGTGGTCAGGGATGGTCATCTGCATCTGGAGAAGGTGATTTTCCTTATACTTTATTAGAAGGAGATGATTTATTACCAGAAATTACAATTGGTAGAATATCAGTTCGTAGCACTTCTGAGTTTGTGACAGTTCTGAATAAAATTATTGGTTATGAAAAAAATTATGCTTCAGATACAAGTTGGCTTAATGCCATGGCTCTTGTTGGAGATCCATATGATTCTGGAATTTCAACAGTTATAACAAATGAATATATAAATCAATTAGCTGATATCCATGGTGGAATAACAGATATTAGAACAAAATATAGTGGTAGTAATTTTGATACATTTATGCGTGAACAAATTAATGATGGTGTTGGATATTTAAATTATAGAGGATTTTATGGATTTAGCAATTTTAATGAAAGTGATGTTAATCAATTAAATAATGGCTATAAGTTGCCAGTGTTATTGACATTAACTTGTGGAACAGGTTCTTTTTCTACTGAAACAACATGTATGACTGAATCATTATTTAGAGCAGGAACATCTGTTAGTCCTAAAGGAGCTGCTGCTGTAATAGGAACTGCACAATCATATACACATACTGCATTTAACAATATTGTAAATATGGGGTTTTTTGAAGGAATTTTTGTTGATAATGCAAAAACAGTAGGAGAAGCACTTGTCTATGGAAGATTGGCTTTAAATGAAATTTATCCTCAAAATCCTAATGATAATGTTTATTTATTTTCTACATGGAATAATTTGTTAGGTGATCCATCTATGCATTTATGGACATCTTCTCCAAAAAGTTTATTTGTTCAGCATGACCAATTATTTATTAATGGATCTAATAATTTTTCAGTTAGTATTATTGATAATCATGGTTATCATGTAGAGGGTGTTAAAGTTACATTATTAAAACAAGATAGTAATGGGAATGATGAAATTTTTGTTTCTACATTAACAAATTCTATGGGAATTGCTGATTTTTATCTTGATGATTATACTTCTGGGACAGTACATGTAACATCATGGGGTCAAAATTATTTGCCAGAAGAAACTACATTTGAAATTTCTCAAGATTTACCTGAATTAGTACTTAATAATGATTCTATAGTTATTACAGATGTGGGTAATGCTGATGGGTATTGGAATCAAGGAGAAGAAGTAAATCTTAGCTTGTCATTAGATAATAATTCAAATATAACTTTACAAGATTTAAATATGGAAATTTCTTCATTGTCAAGTTATGTCAATGTTGTAAGCACTCCATCTTCATTAGGAAATTTATCAAATAATGGAACATTAAATATTGATAATATTGTATTAGAAACAATTAATAATATCCCATATGGCGAGAGTCCTAATTTACGATTAACTATATTCTCAGATTCAGATGATCTTCTTTGGAATTATATAGTTCCTATTGATTTTAAACTTGGTAATATACTTTTTTCTAATAATGTGTTTAATGATGATAATGGTAATGGCTTATTAGATAGAGGCGAATCTTGTAATGTTTCATTAACACTATCTAATTCAGGCGATATTTTATTATCTGATTTAGAGGCTACTATTAATTATTCAGGTTCTCAGCTTGATTTTAATAATAATATATTTACATTTAATAATTCCATTAATGTTGGAGAATCAACAACATCAACAAATTCTGTATCAGTTTTTGCAAATGATGATGTTATTAATGGCTCAGTGGTTAATATTCCTGTAACATTTACATCTTCAAATGGATTTCAATTAAATACTATAACAACTCTTCAAGTTGGAAATGTTGATGTAGGAGATCCTTTAGGTCCTGATTCTTATGGGTATTATATATATGATATGAATGATACCGATTATGAGCTTGCTCCTGATTATAATTGGATTGAGATTGATCCAGATTATGGTGGAAATGGAGATGAAATTAATTTAGATGATGGTGGAAATAATGAAGATGATGTTACAACTATATCACTTCCATTTCCATTTACATTTTATGGTCAAGAATATAATGAAGTAAGTGTTTGTTCTAATGGTTGGATTGCATTTGGAGAATCAGATTTAGAATCTTTTAGAAATTATACCTTGCCTGGCCCAGGTGGCCCTTCTCCTATTGTTGCTGTATTTTGGGATGATTTAAAAATGACAAATGGTGGAGAGGTTTATCAGTATTATGATTCTTCTAATGATTCTTTTATTATTGAATGGTCAAATTTAAGAACATATTTTTCAAATTCAACAGAATCATTCCAAGTTATTTTATATAATACAGATACAGACACACCAACAGGTGATGATGAAATGAAATTACAATATAAAATATTTAATAATACAAGTGTAGGAGATTATCCTGTTGGTAATTATGATGGAGCTGTAGTTCATGGCCAATATTGTACTGTTGGGATTGAAAATCATTTAGGTGATGATGGCTTACAATATACATTTAATAATGTGTATCCAACTGCTGCAATGCCATTATCAGATGAAACAGCACTTTTTATAACAACACAAGGCTCTACTCTATTAGCTCAACCTAGCACTAATTATAGTGTTGATAATTTTTCATTTAATGTTGTAACTGGAGAGGAGGAATCTCAATCATTAATTATTGCTAATGATGGTGAGGCTGGTTCAATTTTAAATTATAATATTGCATTATCTCCATTTGCTTCAAATATTGAAGAAATTGATGCTTTTGGTTATGCTTGGACAAAATCAGATGGAAACCAAAATTTAGAATATTCATGGATTGATATTTCAGATGATAATGAAATTTTAGAATTTGAAACTAATGATATGTCTACGATTGTAAATATAGAATTTGATTTTCCTTTTTATGAAAATTCATATAATCAATGTTATGTTAATCCAAATGGTTGGATAGGATTTGAAGAAGACAATACGGGTTGGAATAATCAATCTATTTATGATGAAGACTCACCTGTAGGAGCAATTTTTGGTTTTTGGGATGATTTAAATCCTTCTAATTCTGGTAATGAAGTAGGAGAAGGTTATGTTAGATATCATTCAAATGCAGATCGTCTGGTTATTTGGTATGATAGCGTTGTTCATTGGACTAGTTTAGATAGAGTATATGATTTTCAGATTGTTTTACATGCATCAGGAGGAATCGATATAAATTATCAAGAGATGTTAGGTAACATCGAATCTGGGACAATTGGTATTATTGCTCCTAATGGTCAATATGGGTTAGAAGTTGTGTATAATGATACATTTGTTGGTGATAATTTATCTTTAAAATTTGACAAAGCTCCATCATGGGGTTCTTTAGATTTAGTTTTTGGAGATCAAAGCCAAATTCAAAGTGGAGATTTTGCAACATATTTAGTGACTGT
>CETH01060036.1_pt1 | contig 22855 bp, 25 predicted proteins | sample 361461 | NCBI WGS metagenome assembly CETH01 (sample SAMEA2622695, study PRJEB7988) | marine metagenome | isolation source: saline water (ENVO:00002010), including
TTGTATCTGTAAACCATACCCCCCCATCTGCTGGCAGGTGTTTTAATCCATCTGCAATAACTAAATGTGCTCCAGGATTTGTAAATATAGGTATGTGTAATCTTGGTTCAGGATCTCTATGCCAACTTAAAGATGTTCTTGGTTCTAATAATAATAATCTAAATCTTCCCATTTTATATTTTTCAGATAGAGTGTTGTACACTTTTTCAAAGTATGTATTTTTAAAATCTTGAACAAACTCAGAGTACATTGATTCATCTACATAATTTTCTCTTTGAACTTCTTGCCCAGTTGAATCTGGCTTTGTCCAAAACACACCTCGTAATTTATCTCCATCAGCAGAAGATGGATCTCCTGGAATTTGTGTCATACAGAGTCCTTTTACAGTATATGATTTCCATGACATCTTTGTAAATAATTCATTTGTAGCATTTTGTAATTTTTTAATATCAAATTTGATGTCTAATTTTTTAAAGTTCATTTTTTTCCTTTGATTGTTATGGGCTTTGAAAATAAAAATGCATTTGGTATTAATATTTTTTTATTATCTTGTGTTATTTCAGTATATCTTAAATTAATATTTTCTACAATACCTTCATATTTGTCTACAATAATTGCATCGTTTATATTAAATGGTCTATATATTAAAACTAATATTCCAGAAATAAGATTTGATAAAGTGTCTTTTAATGCAAATCCTAATGCAAAACCAGTTAAACCTAATCCTGCTATCATTGCAGATACATCTATGCCAAATGTACCTAAACATGATATAATACCAAAGATATAAAATAAACTTTTAATCGTTTTTCTAATAAGATTAATTATTGTTGGATTGTTATGAATTTTTATAATCTTATTGGATAAAATTTTATTTATTATGTTACCTGAGGATATAAATAAAATTAATATTGCAAAAGCTTTTAAAATATTAGGTAAATATATTGTTATCTGATTAATAAAATAATTTAAATTCATGAGACTCCTTTGTTTAATCCTAAATCTACAAAAATAGAACTTCCAATAAGCATTGCATTTTCATCTATATCAAAATGAGAACAGTGTTGTGGAACGCTCATTAAAGGTTTCTCTTTAGGAGCTGTTCCTAAAAAGAAAAAACATCCAGGTATTTTATTGGTAAAATAACTAAAATCTTCTCCGCCCATTGATAAGTATGGTTTTATAACATTATTTCCAACAATATTTTTTGATATTTTTTTTATTTTTTCAGTTGCTTTAAAATTGTTTATAACAGGGGGATAGCCATCTTTATATTTTAAATTAATTTTCGCTCCAAACATTTTTTCAGTCCCCAAAATTATTTCTTTCATTCTTTTTTTTATCATATTGCGATTTTTTTCTGTATATGCTCTAGTTGTTCCCTTTAGTATTACTTTATCAGCAATAATATTAAAATTATATCCACCATTAATTTGTCCCACTGTAATAACAGTGTTTTCTAAAGGATTTGTATTACGACTGATAATAGTCTGTAATGTTTGTATAATATGGGCTCCAACAACAACACAATCTACTGTGCCCTGAGGAGCAGCTCCATGTCCTCCAATCCCTTGGATTTCTATTGTAAACATATCAGCAGCAGCCATTACCGGTCCTGATTGAACTCCTATTGTGCCACTTTTTTGATAATTCCATACATGCATTCCATATATTTCATCAACATTATCAATTGCACCATCTTCAATCATAAATTTGGCTCCACCATATCCTTCTTCAGCTGGTTGAAATATAAAATGAATTTCTCCATTTATTTGTTGGTTTTTTTTAGATAATACTTCTGCAGCACCTAATAACATTGCTGTATGCGCATCATGTCCGCAAGCATGCATTACTCCATCATTTATAGATTTATACGGGACATCACTTGTTTCTTGAATAGGCAGAGCATCCATATCAGCTCTCATAGCAATTGTTTTCCCGGGTTTGGTGCCCTTTAATATGCCAATAACTCCAGTCTTTCCAACATTTCTAATAACTTTGAGGCCATATGATTTTAATTTTTTAGCTACTATTTTAGAAGTTCGTTTTTCTTGAAAAGATAATTCTGGATGCTTGTGAAAATCTCTTCTTATCTCAATAATTGTTTTTTTTATTTTTAATATATCAGGATTAATATTCATCATTCAAAGTATACTAATCCAAAGATTATCATCATCTCATCTGTGCTTAATAAACCAAAATTTACATAATTATCTGTATTATTATAATAAGTAGCACGTGAAATAATGTCCTGTCCAACGGTCATTGTTAATGGAGGATCTAATTCTAAAATAGGAGGGTGTTCATAATCTAAAGCAGTATATATTAATTCTTCTTGTCCATTTTCATGAAGTATAAGTACATCAAATCTTGTCATTAATTGATGTGCATGTGAGAATAATTGAAAAATTTTAAGTTCTGACGTGTTACTTGGAGGATTAATATTAATTGAATTAAGTATTTCATTAGTTGAAAAAATTTTTTCTAATGTTGTTTCCTGATGTGGAGGCAGTGAAATATCATTTTTCCCTAATTGTAAAATTCCAGCTTCATGAACAACATCTTGTGGGAGAGTTGCATGTAGGTTGAAATAAACTTCTCCTTGAATTGTCTCATTAGTATAATTAAAATAATGAGGATTTAAATCTAATCCAGCATCTGTAGTAATTTTTAAAGCCACTCCTTCAGGAAAAGTGTAATCCCAGGCAGGCCACTGTGTTCCAAATATAAATATATGTTCTTGTAGATCCATTATATTTTGTATCCACTCTGGATTAAATGGTGTTTCCTCAATATATGGAGTATGAATATCTCTATATTCATACGGATTAGGCAGTGTTCCAGAATAATTGTCAGAAAATTCATATGCAATAAAATGGTGAGTTCCTGGAGACATCGACATTTCAACTCTATTTACATAATAATCATTTGATTCTGGTGGAACATAATATAAAAATTCTCTTTCAGTGTTTGGAAGAACTTCAAAAGGTCCTATATGATATTGAAAACCTAATATAGGAGGTTCTAAAGGCGTAAATTCTGGAGGATTATACTCAGATTGGTCATTTAAAATCAGAGGATCAGCAACAATCCCATTTTCAGGAGCTCCAGCCCAAATCCAATCTTCAATAAAATCTAATTCCCCATTTGTTAAAAATGGACCTCCCAATGGCATAATTTCTCCATATTGAGGATGTTCACTGTAAAAATGATTTTCATTTTTTATATTAATTTTTTCCCATAAAAAGCTACGCAATAATCCAAGTAGACCTGTTTCATTACTTAATAATACTAGCCCATTTTCATTAGCGGAATTATTATCAGGAGACCTATTAATTAATTGATTATAAGCTACATCTTCAGTTAAAATTAGATTAGATGTTTCTGCAAAGAATGATCCTTGATAATGGCAATTACTACATTTTGGAGTTAAAATATCTTCATTAATAATCGTCCAGCTATCTCTTATTTCTTCTTCATAATTAATAATCATATTCACTAATGAAACAATATCCCCAACATTTAAAAAATTATCAAAATTTAAATCTCCGTATAAAATAAAATTTTCATTATTTAATATAATATTCACTAATGCAATAATATCAATAATATTAATAAAATTATCATTATTAATATCTCCTAATGAGTTATTTGTTTCACAGGTTATATTACATTCTTCAAAAGTAGTAAAAAAGAATTCAGAGTCATTACCCATATCACAGCCATATATTGGCAGACAGCCAAAACTCGTCCAACTATATCCTAATATTGTATTACAATCACCATAATTTTCTGAGTTTAAAATTGTACAATTTTGAGAAAATAAAAAACAAAAAAAAATTGCTATTATTATTTTTTGTTTAGAAAGAGAATAAATCATAATTTAATTTATTGTTTATTATATAATTTTGAAATATATATTATTTACTTGGAGATATTTTGAATATTAAATGGAAAAAAAATAAAAATTATAAAGATATTATTTATGAACAGGGTTTAGATTGTGCTTCTGGAATTAATAAAATTACAATTAATCGACCTGAAGCTCGCAATGCTTTTCGTCCTCAAACAGTTTTTGAATTAAAAGAGGCCTTTAATTTAGCGAGAGAAGATCAAAATTGTGGTGTTATTATTTTAACGGGTTATGGAGATAAGGCATTTTGTTCAGGTGGAGATCAAAAAATTAGAGGAAATGCAGGGTATGTTGGTGATGATGGTGTCCCCAGATTGAATATTTTAGATGTTCAAAAACAAATACGATATATGCCTAAGCCTGTAATTGCCATGGTTGCAGGTTATGCTGTTGGAGGAGGACATGTTTTACATATGTTGTGTGACTTAACGATTGCTGCAGATAATGCTAAATTTGGACAAACTGGTCCTAAAGTTGGCTCCTTTGATGGTGGATGGGGTGCTTCATATATGGCTCGAATTATTGGACAAAAAAGAGCTAGAGAGGTGTGGTTCTTATGTAAAATGTATGATGCAAAACAAGCTTTAGATTGGGGTTTGGTAAATGCTGTTGTGCCATTTGATAATTTAGAAGAAGAAACGATTCAATGGTGTCAGAAAATTCTTGAACGATCACCTTTAGCTATTAGGATGCTAAAAGGAGCATTAAATGCAGATTGTGATGGGCAAGCTGGATTGCAGCAGTTGGCAGGAGATGCAACGATGTTGTTTTATATGACTGAAGAAGCTCAAGAAGGCAGAGATGCTTTTAAAGATAAAAGAAAGCCTGATTTTAAAAAATTTCCTAAATTGCCATAATATGTAATGAGTTTTTATTCATGGATATATGCAGCTAGGCCTAAAACATTAGTTGCATCTTTTTTACCTATTGTTTGTTCAATTATTATTATTCCAGAATCTAATCAAATTAATTTTTCTATTTTTATATATACTTTATTATCGGCTTTATTTATTCAAATAGGGACTAATTATATTAATGATTTGTATGATTTTTTAAAAGGTGCTGATAATAAATTTAGAGTTGGTCCAAAAAGAATGATTCAATCTGGGTTAATTTCTTTACATTCAATGAAAAAAGGTATATTGTTATCATTTTTTATTTCATTTTTATTTGGAATCCCATTAGTTGTTAAAGGTGGATGGATTATTGTATGTATTGGTTTGAGCGCTTTTTTATTTGGTTATTTGTATACAGCAACTCCTTTTTCATTGGCTTATAATGGTTTGGCTGATTTTTTTGTTTTATTCTATTTTGGGATTGTTGCAGTTTGTGGATCTTACTATTTACAAACAGGAGGATTTAATCAAATTGCATTATTAACAGGCGTTTCAATGGGTTGTTTAAATTTATTATTACTCATTGTTAATAATATTAGAGATTATGATAATGATAATCGCGTTAATAAAAAAACATTAGTTGTTAAATTTGGTTTAGTTTTTTCTAGGATACAGGCCGTTTTAATGTTTGTGATATCATATATCTGCATATATTATATTGGGTGTTATTTAGAAAATATGTTTATTTTGTTTTATTCACTATTGAATATTCCATTATCTATTATAATTTTATATGATTTATTTTATAAAAAAGATTTGCAACTAAATAAAACATTGCCTAAAGTTTCTTTGTATTTAATTTTTCATACTATACTTTTAGCTGCAGGGTTCCACTTATGATTATCAATGATATTAAAATAGACTATTATAAAGAAAAACTTAGTTGTTCACTAAAGAATTCTAAAGCATCTTACAAAGAAAAGGAATATTTTATTATTCAGATACATAGTGATGATTATATTGGGTTGGGAGAGGCTTCTCCATTAATTTTTTTTTCAAAAGAGACTATTAATGATGTAAAATGGGCTTTTGAATCTTTGAAAGAAGCAATTTCTTTTAATTCTTCATTTGATGTTGATGAGATTATAAACATGTTTGCGGTTTTTTGCAAAGATGTTCCCTCTTTAAATTTTGCTTTAGATACTGCGGTCTATGATATCTTATCTCAAAGAAAAAATATTCCTTTAGCCAAATTATTTTCATCAAATTGCGCTAATCAAATTAAGTTTAGCTCCATATTGAATCAGCACAAATCAATTAATACAATTAAAATGAAAATAGGTTTAGATATTGTTTCTGAAATTGAAACGCTTAAATCTATATCTAATAATAATGATTTATCATTAAGGCTGGATGCTAATCAGTTTTTTGATTCAGAAACATTGAATATATTTTTAAAGCAAATTAATAATGCAAATATTCAATATATTGAAGAGCCTTTTAAATCTCCAACAATTGAAATGTATGAAAATTTAAAGTCTGCTCATGATATAAAAGTTGCAATTGATGAAAGTATATATTGTAATGATGATTATAAGGATTGGGTTAGGAATGATTTGATAGATTATGCTGTTATTAAGCCTAGTATTTATGGAAGTTTTGCATCTTTTTTTGAATTGGTTGATTTTTTTAATAAATATAGTGTTGATATAGTTTTATCTTCATCTTTAGAGAGCTCGATTGGAAATATGGCAACAATACATTTGGCGAGTATACTTAATAATAGTTTAAGTCATGGTTTGAATATTTTTTCATTTTTTGACAACCACAGGATATCTCCATTTTATGATAAAAATTCAGAATTTGTTAAAATTATAGAATGTAAAGGGCTGGGTTTATCATTATAAATATAATAAAAGATATATTATTATCTAGATCTAAAGAAAATCCCGATAAAGTTTTTATTATTCACAATCATTCTAAAATTACATTCAAGCAATTTGATGTTTATGTTAATAAAATTGCTTCTTATTTTGATTCTGAGTATAAAAAAAAATATTTATGTTTATCTTTAAATAATAAAATATTTTTATTGGCCTCTTTGTTGGCTGTAAATAGAATTAATAAAATTCCGATACTTTCATTAAATAGGGAGAATATTCATTCTGTTTTTGATAGTAGAATGGAAATTATTAGTGATGACAATGTTATTGAAAATGTGATTCATTCTAATGATTCCATATCATTTAATGCAAACTTTAAATATTTATCTAGTGATACTCAAGTTGTTATTTTTACTTCTGGTAGTACGGGCAACCCAAAGGCTGTTGAATTAACTTTTAATAATATTTTTACAAGTACAAAAAAATGGAATGAAGAAATACATTTTAATAAGAATGATGTTTATCTGAATATGCTGTCTATTGACCATATCGGTGGTTTAAGTATATTTTTTCGTGCTTTATACTATAATTTCACTATGGTGTTGAGTTCATTTAGTAATAAAAATTTTTATAAATTGGTTGATAAGGAAAAAATTACTTTAATATCTTTAGTCCCAGCAATGTTATATAAGATTTTAAATGATGAAATTGATAAAAATGTATTTGATATAATTAGGTATGTTATTTTAGGTGGTTCTATGATGGATTTAGATCTAATTAAAAGAGCTTGTGTTTTTGGTGTTCCGTTATATTTATCATATGGAATGACAGAAACATCATCGGGTGTTGCAGGTGTAAAAGTAAATGTAAATAATGTAGATTCCTATTCTTATAAAGCATTTTCGGGTGTTGATATTATTGTTGATAAGTCTAAAATTATAATCAAATCTTCAACACTAATGAAGGGATATTGGGGAAGTATTTTAAATCGAAATGAGTATTTTGTTACCAGTGATTTAGGTTTTGTAAATGATAATCAATTAATAGTAATGGGCAGATCTGATGATGTTATTATTAGTGGTGGAGAAAATTTTTCAAGCAGTTATATAGAAAATAAAATTTGTGAGTTAGAAGAAATTGATTTTTGTAAAATTGTTGGAGAATATGATCCTAAATGGGGTCAAAAAATCACTGCGTATATTAAAATTAATAATAAATTTAAAGATGTGAGCAAAATAGATTTAGTTAAAATTATGAGATCTAAGATGAATAGAAAAATAATACCTAAAAATTTTTATATTATTAATGATACAATTCAGCATGCTTTTTAATTTTTATGATACTTATAATTGATAATTTTGATTCTTTTACATATAATTTAATACAGTATATCGGAAGTATTAATCTCGATATTAGAGTTGTTAAAAATAATGAATTTAGTATTGAAGAATTGAGTTCTTGGGATATCAGTCATATTATTATATCCCCCGGTCCTGGGAGACCTGAAAACGCGGGAATATCTATTGATGTTATTAAATATTTCGGAAAAAAAGAAGTTCCTATTTTGGGTGTATGTTTGGGGCATCAAGCCATAGGGTTGGCTTTTGGAGGGAAAATTGTTAATGCAGCAGATGTTGTTCATGGCAAAACTTCAAAGATTAATATTTTGAAAAAATCATTAATTTTTATTGATGTTCCTAATCAGTTTGAAGCAACGCGCTATCATTCTTTATTAATTGATTTTAATACTCTCCCTAATTTGTTAGCAATAAACTCAGTATCAGATAATAATGAAATTATGGGTATAGAGCATTCAGAATATAAAATATATGGGGTACAATTTCATCCAGAATCAATTAAAACAGATTTTGGGTATAAAATAATTGATAATTTTTTAAAAATTGCATAATACAACTAAATTTATATTAAGAGGAGATAAATCTATATCGCATCGATTGATAATGTTGGGATCAGTTTGTGAATCAGATACGATTATTGAAAATTTATCTAATTGTAATGATGTTTTATCAACAATTAATTGTTTAAAAAAATGTGGTGCTGAAATTAATATTACAAATGATAAATGCATTATAAAGAGTTCTAAGTTAGTAGATCCTGAAATTGATTTAAATTGTGGAAATTCAGGAACAACTGCAAGACTTCTAATTGGATTGCTTTCTGGTCAAGGAATTAATGCAAATTTTATAGGTGATAAATCTTTAAGTAATAGGCCAATGGACCGAATTTTAAAACCCCTGTCTGATATGAAGTTAAAATTTAAATCAAATAATATGACATTACCTATTCGAATATTTAAATCAGAATTGAAGAGTATTAATATTTCGTTAAATGTTCCAAGTGCACAAGTTAAATCGTCTTTAATTTTGGCGGGGTTGAGTCTTGATAGAAAAAATGTAATTAAAGATTCTTTTTCAACTCGGGATCACACGGAAAAAATAATTGAATATTTAAAATTCAAATCGAATAATCCTAATTTTTTAAAAGGTTTTAATTATCATGTTCCAGGTGATATTTCTAATGCAGCATTTTTAATTGCGGCAGGATTGATATTGAAAAAATCTAAATTCCACTTTAAACATATCTTATTCAATGAAACAAGAATGGGCTTTATCGATTCTTTAATTGAAATGGGTGCTGATATTGAAATTCAGAATATCGTTGAAAAATATAATGAGAAAACTTGTGATATTATTGTTTCGTATTCGAATAATTTGCAAGGGATTATTATAGATTCACATAGAGTGGTTAAAATGATAGATGAAATTCCTATTTTTTCTATTATAGCTTGTTTTGCAAATGGAAAAACAGTTATTAAAGGAGTGAATGAGCTGCGATATAAAGAAAGCGATAGAGTCCAGGCTATTTATGATAATTTGTCTAATATGGGAGCAGATATTTTTTTACAAGATGATGAAATCATTATTAATGGAGGAAATAAATTGTATAATACAACTATTAACCATTTTGATGATCATAGAATCTTAATGGCTTTTGAAATTTTGTCACTTTATATCAATAAAAAGATGCCAAAGTATAATTCATTGGTTGATGTCTCTTTCCCTGATTTTTATAAACATTTAAGTCAAATTATATTATGAGTCATTATAAAGTTATTGGTCAATCTGTAGATAATAGTTTGAGTCCTAAATTATTTGAATTTATTTTTAAATATTTAAAAATAGATGCAGAATATGATTATCAGAACATTGCAGATTTGAATAATCTATCTCATTTTATTGATAATCTTATTTTAAATAATATTTCTGGTTTTAATATTACAATGCCCTTTAAAAAAGATGTTTTATCTTATGCTCATTATGTAGAAGAAGATGCAAAGAATATTGCTGCTGCAAATTGTATTAAAATAATAGATAATCAATTATATGCTTACAATACGGATCATGTGGGCTTTTCTAAATTTATATTACATCAAGGAATTGATTTTAACAATTCTTCAGTTATAGTTTTAGGTTCAGGAGGAAGTTCTCAGGCAATTCTATATTCTTTATTGAATCAGAATATACGCTCATTGCACATTCTAAGTCGTAATAATATATCGGCAAAAATATTAATTAATAAATTTAATTTGTCATTTGATGTAAAGAAGGCATTTTTATTTAATGAGGAAATCATACATAGAGAGAATTTAATATTAATTAATTGTACTCCTATTGGAAATATTAAAACAGATTTAGATATTTTAGATGTAATTAAAAAAATACATTTCAAATACATTCTAGATATTAATTATAGGTCTTCAAAAACTATTTTTAATCAATTTGATGCTCGCTATATTAATGGTTTAGATATGTTTATTTATCAAGGGCTTTCATCCTTAGATATTTGGTATGACAATACATTATCTAGTAAATTAAATTTTAATGAAATAAAACAATTTTTAGGATCTAATGAATAAAATTAATTTTTTAACTGCTGGAGAATCTCATGGTCAAGGATTATTAGGGATTATTGATGGAATTCCTGCTGGTTTGAATATTGATAGTTCGTATATAAATTTTCATTTATTAAGGCGGCAAAAAGGATTTGGGCGTGGTGGTAGAATGAAAATTGAAAATGATCAAGTTGATTTGTTCTGTGGGATTAGATTAGGCCAGACTATTGGAGCGCCTATTGGTTTGATTGTTAAAAATTTAGATTGGGATAATTGGCGTGAAACAATGTCTATTGATAAAGTTAAATCAAAAAATAAAAAAATTACACTTCCTAGACCTGGACATGCAGATTTAGCTGGCATATTAAAATATGATTTTGATGATATTCGTAATGTGATTGAACGTTCATCTGCAAGAGAAACTACAATGCGTGTTGCACTTGGTTCTATATGTAGAAAATTATTAGAAGATTGTAATATCTATGTGGGCAGTTATGTGGATGGCATTCATGATATAGAAGATTCTAATTTATATTTAAATTATAATGCAAAAAAAATTAATGAGCTAGCTGATCAATCAGAACTTAGAGCTTTAGATTCATCTATTGAAAAAAAAATGATTGAAACTATTAAAAATGCTCAAAAAAATAAAGATACTGTAGGGGGGAAATTTAAAGTTATTGTTTCAGGAGTGCCATATGGCTTAGGTAGTTATAGAACATGGAACACCAAATTAAATGCACAGCTATCTGAAGCTATTTTATCTATTAATGCTATTAAAAGTGTTGAATTTGGTTTAAAATCTGCATCTAATTTACATGGTAGTGAATTGCATGATGAAATTGGTTATGAAAAAAATCAATTTATAAGATTTAGCAATAATGCTGGAGGAATTGAAGGAGGAATGAGTAATGCGCAGTCTATTATTATTAATGCTTCGATGAAACCATTATCAACGCTGTCTAAACCTTTAAAATCAGTTAATATCGATTCATTAGAATCAGATTTAGCACACAAAGAAAGAACTGATTCTTGTGCAGTTCCTGCTGCATCTGTTATTGCAGAAAGTATGACTTGTTTAGTTGTAGCCAATGCATTGTTAGATAAGTTTGGTGGAGACAGCATGAAACAATTGCATGCTCATATTAAACAATCTGCTAAGTATTAATGATAAATAATAATATCTTTTTAATTGGAATGATGGGGTCAGGAAAATCAACGATTGCTCCTCAATTGTCACAAGTATTAGAATTACCATGTATAGATACTGATCAGGACATTTTATCAGTATTAGATATTAAGATTTCTGATATTAGTGAATTGAAATTTAGACAATTAGAATCAGTCTATTTTTTAGAGCGCACTAAAAATGATTATTACGTATATGCTACAGGTGGCGGAATCATTTTATCAGAAAAAAATAGAGAATGTATACAAAATCAAGGTATTGGTATTTTTTTAGATACATCAATTACTGTATTACATGAAAGATTAATAAACACTAATTTAGATACTCGCCCATTATTAAATAAAATAAATTTAAAAGAGCAATTAAATATAATTTTGAAAGATAGAAAAGAATATTATGAATCGTGTGCAAAAATTAAAATTTGTACAAATAATTTATTAAAAGAAGAAGTAGTAGAAAAAATAATTACTGAATTACAAAATTTATGAATATTATAAATTTAAAGATTAATAATAATTTGGTAAGTACAATCAATATATATGACAATCATAATTCTAATCAATATAGTGATATTATATCATCTTATTCTTCTGTTTTTATTTTTACTCAAAAATCATGTTTAATGCATTTAGATTTTTCAAATAATAATAATTTCATTAAAACATTTATTTTAAAAGATAGAGAATCGTGTAAATCAATAGATCAATTAAGAGAAATTTTTGATTTTTTAATTTTAAATAAATGTAATAAAGATTCATTAATTATAGGATTTGGAGGAGGAACAGTATTAGATACTACAGGATTTGTTGCATCTGTTTATATGAGAGGAATTAGTCATATTTTTTTTCCAACGACATTACTTGGTATGGTTGATGCTGCCATTGGTGGAAAAACAGCAATTAATTACAATAATATCAGGAATCTTATTGGTTCTATTAATCACCCTAAGCACATTATAATTATTTTGGATTATCTTAAATCTTTACCTAAAGAAGAATTATTAAATGGTTTTGCAGAAATTATTAAATATGCATTAATCTTAGATGAAAATTTATTTAATGAATTAGAAAAAAACATTCAGGATTTATATCCTCAATTAGATATAAATAAATTAGAACATATTATCATACAATGCATTAAGCATAAAGTTAATGTTGTATCACAAGATGAATATGATTATGGCTTAAGAAAAACTTTAAATTTTGGGCATACTGTTGGGCATGCAATTGAGAGTTGTTCTAATTATAATATCTCACATGGTTTAGGTGTTTTTTATGGCATGAAAGTAGCTACTCATATATCTTTAGAAATTAATAAAATTGATAAAGATTCTTATAATAGAATTATTTCATTAATTGATTATTTTGATTGCCCCAAAATAGATAATTTAGATTCTAAGAAAATTATTACATTTTTATTACATGATAAAAAAATAAGTGGGAAGAAAATTAATTATATTATATTAGATAATATTGGCGCAGCATCAATAATAGAAGATTTAAATATTAAAGTTATACAAAATGGGTTGAAAATATTATGAATATACTAGTTATTAATGGTCCTAATTTAAATTTACTTGGAGAAAGAGAGACGCAAATTTACGGAACAGACACATTAGAGGAGTTAATGGTTTGGCTTGAAAATTGTCCTGAAAGTTTTGATCATAAATTTAAATTTTATCAAAGTAATCATGAAGGAGAAATTATTGATTTTATTCATGATGAGAGACATTGGACCCACGGCATTATTATTAATCCTGCAGCATTTTCACATTATTCTTATGCAATTTATGATGCTTTAGTTGCAGTTAATATTCCATCAATAGAAGTTCATTTATCAGATATTAATAATAGAGAAGAATTTAGAAAAAAATCAGTTATTAAAGATGCATGTATTAAGCAAATTTTAGGATTAGGTAAATTAAGTTATTTAGAAGCAGTTAAATATTTCAATGAAATATTAACAAAAGGATAATTAATATGAAAATTCAAATTTTTAAAAATAAAAATTTATCTGATTTTAAATCTTGGCCAATTTGGGAATGCCAACCGAGTACATTTAATTGGGAATATAGCGAAGAAGAACATTGCTATATTATTGAAGGTGATGTAACAGTTATTGAAAATGGCAATATTGTACATATTAAAAAAGGTGATTATGTCATTTTTCCTAAAGGATTAAAATGTAATTGGGAAGTACATAAAGCAATTAAAAAATATTACATTTTTAAATGAAAAAGGATTTAAAAAATATGGATTTTTTTGATTTGGTTGAAAAAAGACGCTCTATTCGAAAATTTTCTAATGAAAATGTTCCTGAAGAAGTAATTATGAAAGCTTTAAAGGCAGCCTTACTTGCAGCTAATTCCTCTAATTTACAGCCTTGGGAATTTTATTGGGTAAGAGATAAAAATAAAAAAGAAGATTTAATTACGGCGTGTTTTTCTCAAAATGCAGCAAAAACTGCACAGGAATTAATTGTTGCTGTTTCAAGAATTGACACATGGAGAAGAAATCGTGATCTGATTTTGAAAGATTATAAAAAAAAAGAAAGATTAATTCCTATCATAGAGAAATATTATAATAAAGTAATACCAATATCGTATATTCATGATCCTATTGGATTATCTGGTATTATTAAAAAAATTATTTCATTTTTTATTAATATTATTGGATTATTTAGGCCTATTGCTAGAGGCCCAATATTCAGACATGATGTTTTTGAAATTGTTACAAAAACTACTGCACTTGCGTGCCAAAATTTTATGATGGCATTAGTTGCACAAGGATATGATTCTTGTCCTATGGAAGGTTTTGATCATAAAAGGGTGAAAAAAATACTCAAACTAAATAGTAAATCACATGTAGTCATGGTATTAGGTATAGGGAAAGCTGATACTAAAGGAATTTATGGAGAAAGATTCCGAATTGATAATGATTTAGTAATTAAAATTATATAAATAATTATTTATCTAAATTTTTGATTTTCTTATAAGGTGTAAGGGTAAATATTTTCCATTCATTATTTATTAATCTCATGTGATATTGTGCCGCCCCTGAAGCATAAACAGTATCATCATCCTTATACCTTGAAAATTCAGCATTAACAATGGCAAGACTATCATCTATTAATTGAATATCTATCTTATCCCATTTACTATAAGAATAATAGTTGGGTAAATCACCTCTAATTTTTTTATAAATTAATTTTAATTTAAACTTACCGGATGCTCCAATTGTTTTATCTTGAAGATTAAAAGATGCTGGATAATCAAAATAATTAACAATATCTGAATAATCGGCATTCTTAAAAGCCTTATTATAATTATCTAAAACATCTATAATATCTTGTCTTTTAATCGCTATAGCCAATGAATAAAATATAAATATATATAAAATTTTTTTAAACATTATGTGTTTCTTAATCATTATTTTATAATTTTAATAATCTCATTTAATCTTTTTATAAAAAAATCTATTTCATCTATAGTATTATAAGCATATAAACTAATTCTATTTGAAGATTGTATTTTTAATTTTTGCATTAAAATTTGCGTACAATGATGTCCTGCTCGAATTGCAATATTATGCACATCTAATAACTTACATAAATCAAATGGGTGACAATTTTTTATATTAAATGCAACAACAGGCCCTGATTGATTAGAATTGTGTCCATATATTTCAATATCTTGAATAGAATGAAGTTGATTTAGAAGGTAATCTAGTAACTTTTTTTCATAATTTAAAATATTATTTAATCCTATATTATTAATATAGTTGATACTTGATGATAGGCCAATTATTTGTGCAATATTTAATGTTCCTGCTTCAAATTTCCAAGGATGAACATTCCAAGTAGAATCATATTTTTTGACTTCACTAATCATATGCCCCCCCCTTAAAAAAGGAGATATTTTTTTCATCAAATTTTCTTTTATATACAGCACTCCTACTCCTGTTGGTCCTAATATTTTATGGCCAGAAAATACAAGTATATCACAATTTAATTTTTTAACATCAATTTTTAAATGAGCAATACTTTGTGCGGCATCAATTAAGGTTAAAATATTATTTTCTTTTGCAATATTAATAATTTTTTGAATTGGATTAATTACACCCAATACATTAGACATGTGGGTGATTGATATTAATTTTGTTTTTTTAGATATTAGAGATTCTAATTTTGCTATATTAAGTTCGTAGTTTTTGTTTAAGGGTATATATTTTAGTTTAATGCCTTTTTCTTTAATTAACATTTGCCATGGTACTATGTTGCTATGGTGTTCCATTTCTGAAATAATAATTTCATCATTTTTTTTTAATTGCATACCTATCGTGTAAGCAATAGCATTAATAGATTCAGTTGTACTTTTAGTAAATACTATTTCATGTGTTTTTGCTTTTATAAACCGAGAAATTGTTTCTCTTGAATTCTCAAATTTCTTAGTTGCATTTTCTGCAATTCTATATGTTCCCCTATGTACATTTGCATTTTGATGGGTATAAAATTCTGAGACTGCATCAATCATACATTGAGGTTTTTGAGTTGTTGATGCATTATCAAAGTAGATTAAAGATTTTTGATTTTTAAAAATCGGAAAATCATTTTTAATATTTAAAGTTTGATTTTTCATAGCATGCCAAGTTTTAATTTTGCTTCTTCTGTCATCATATCTTGATTCCATTGTGGGTCCCAAACTAATTCTACCAATACATCTTTTACAAAGGATAAATTAGTGATTTTATTTTCTACATCTTGTGCAATTACTGGTCCCATACCACAGCCTGGAGCAGTTAATGTCATTTTTATTTCTATATAATAATTATTATCAGATATTTTTTTAGTTGAAAGATTATAGACTAAACCTAGATCAACAATATTAACAGGAATCTCAGGGTCATAACATGTTTTAAGCGTTTCCCATATTATATTTTCATTGAAATTTTCTTCTTTTTGAATAGTCTGTTCAACTTTTTGTCCAATGGCATCTCCATCTTTTCCAGATATTTTTACTAAATTTCCATTTACATATAGTGTGAAATCTCCACCCAAAGATTGTGTGATTTTTACTAGAGTATCTTTCTTTAATATTATTTTATCACCTGATGGAACCAGAAATCCATCACAACTACGATTTAATTTTATAAAGTTATTATCACTCATTTAATTATGATGTTAGTTTATTTGTTCTTTAATTTTGTTTAGTGCATTCATAAAACCATTAGTTCTTTGACTTGTTATAGAATCTTCTAATCCTACTTCTTTAAGTAAGCAAACAATATCTAATTGATTAATTTCTTTTGAATTTTCTCCATCTATTATATGTTTAAGGATACTTAATAAACCTTTAACGATAAGAGTATCAGAATCTATTAAAATATTATATGTATTATTTTTATTATTAATTACTTGAACCCATGCTAATGATGCACATCCTAAAATTCTATTATTATCATTTTTATTTGTATCCATCATACCTGAATTTTTTTTCCCAAATTCTATAATCTGAACATATTTATCCATTGGATCATCAAATATTTCTAACATTTTTTTAATATAATTTATTTTATCCGAAATTTTCATTTTGTAAATATTCTGCTATTTTATTATTTATTTTTTTTGTAAACGATTCTACAGATATATTATCAGTTATATCATGTAAAAAACCTTCTAAAATTAATTTTTTAGCATTATTAATATTAATTCCTCTTGTTCGCATATAATGTATTATTTCATCATCAATTTGTCCAGTCGTTGATCCATGTGAACATTGTACATCATCATTATAAATTTCAAGTTGAGGATTAGAATGTATTGTTGCTTTTTTTGATAAAATAAGGTTATGATTATTTTGATAAGCTTCACAATTAGAGCTACTTTCTTTGATAATTGCTTTTGCAAATAAAATACTTTTTGAACGATCTGAAGATATTATTTTATAATCTAAATTGCTTTTAGTATGTTTATTATTATGAGAAATTTCTACATAATTATCTATATAATTTTTAGATTGTGCGATATTAAATCCATTAAAAATACATTCTGCTCCAGGTTCATTTAAATTGAAATAGTAATTATTTTTAATAAATTTTCCTTTAAAATCAAGAGCATGATATTTGAATTTAGCATTTTGATTAATATTAACTGAACAATTATATATTTGTTTAGTATCTGGCTTATTAAATTCTGTTATTATCTCTAGTTCTGAATTATTGTCAATATATATTTCATTAATTATATTATTACAAGCTATAATTTCAGATAAATCATGATTGATAATTTTCACATTTGTATTGTGATCACAAAAAATGAAATTTCTATAGTTTATAAATGATTTTTTATCACCGTCATCATTAATATTATTAATAATAATTGGTTCACTTAATTTTAATTTTTTTGGTATGTATAAATAATATCCTGTGAAAAATTTTTTTTTATTCTGATACATATAAAAATCATCATATTTTGGGATAATATTATTAAATAATTTTTCTAAATGTTTTATTCCCTTATTTAATGCATCTTTAATATTATAAATTATTATATTATTTTTCTTTATGGTCTCTCCAGATTCTATAAAATAGCCATTATGTAATAAAATTTCATTATTTCCACATTTTTTATTATTAGTATTATGATTTAAAGGTTTATAATTAAAGTTATAATTTTTAAAGGAATCAATTTTAGTGTATTTCCATTGTTCTTTTTTGAAATAATATTGTGATTTTATGGGTTTCATTTTATCCAATCATAACCTTTTTCTTCTAATTTTAATGCAAGTGATTCTTTACCAGATTTAACAATTGTTCCATTAAGCATAACATGAACATAATCAGGGTTTAAATATTTTAAAATTCTATGATAGTGAGTTATAAGTATAAAAGCATTATCTTTGTTTCTAAAATTATTTATTCCCTTTGAAACAATCTTTAGTGCATCAATATCTAAGCCTGAATCCGTTTCATCTAAGATAATTAATTTAGGATTTAAAAGAATCATTTGAACTATTTCAAAACGTTTTTTTTCTCCCCCAGAGAATCCTTCATTTACATTTCTTTTAGCAAAGTCGTCTTTTAGACCAATTATATCTAAAACATTTTTAAATTTTTTTATAAATTCTGCAGGTCCTATTTCATTTTTATTTTGTGATTTTCTGATTGAATTCACAGCAGTTCTTAAAAAGTGCATAGTATTAACGCCAGGTATGGCTATTGGATATTGGAAAGACATGAAAATTCCTAAATATGCACGTTCTTCAGGTGACAAATCTAAGATTGATTTATTTGTATATAGTATATCCCCATTTGTAATTTCATAATTTTCTTTACCGGTTAATATATTCCCCAATGTACTTTTCCCCGTACCATTAGTACCCATAATAACATGAAATTCTCCTTCATTAATTTTTAAATTAATATTATTAAGAATTGTTTTATTTTTAATCCCAGCTGATAAATTTTTAATATTTAGCATAATTCTTGTTTTGATTTTTATTATTAACCAACAGCACCTTCTAAATTAATTTCCATTAATTTTTGTGCTTCTACTGCAAACTCCATAGGCAATTTTTTAAAGACTCCCTTACAAAATCCATTAACAATGAGAGAAATAGCATCTTCCGTTGATATCCCCCTTTGATTACAATAAAATAATTGTTCTTCTCCTATTTTAGATGTTGTTGCCTCATGTTCCATTTTTGCTGATGAATTTTTCACATCTATATATGGAAAAGTATGAGCTCCACAATCACTACCAATTAACATTGAATCACATTCTGAATAATTTCGTGCATTATGAGCATTCCTCATTATTTTAACCTCTCCTCTATATGTTTGTTGCCCGTGACCTGCAGAAATCCCCTTTGATATAATAGTGCTTTTTGTGTTTTCCCCAATATGTATCATTTTTGTTCCAGTATCAGCTTGCTGATAATTATTGCTTAATGCGACAGAGTAAAATTCTCCTTTTGAATTATTGCCTTTTAATATACAGCTAGGATATTTCCAAGTTAATGCTGATCCTGTTTCAATTTGAGTCCAAGATATTTTTGAATTATCACCCTTGCATAATCCTCTTTTTGTTACAAAATTATAAATTCCACCTTTGCCATTTTTATCTCCAGGATACCAATTTTGAACGGTAGAATATTTAATTTCTGCATTATCTAATGTAATTAATTCTACTACAGCTGCATGTAATTGATTCTCATCTCTCATGGGGGCTGTACATCCCTCTAAATAGCTTACATATGAATCTTTATCTGCTATAATAAGAGTCCTTTCAAATTGTCCTGTATTTGCGGCATTAATTCTAAAATATGTTGATAATTCCATTGGGCATCTAGTGCCCTTTGGTATATATACAAAAGAACCATCACTAAATACAGCAGAGTTTAAAGCCGCATAATAATTATCTGTGTATGAAACAATTTTCCCTAAATATTTTCTTACTAAATTAGGATGATTTTGAACAGCCTCAGAAAAAGAACAAAAAATAACTCCAGCTTTTTTTAAAGTATCTTTAAAAGTAGTTGCAACAGAGACACTATCAAAAACAGCATCAACAGCTACACCTGATAACATTTTTTGTTCATTTAAAGGGATGCCAAGTTTATTATATGTTTTTAAAATTTCAGGATCAACTTCATCTAAACTATTTAATTTTTTTTTCTTTTTAGGAGCGGAATAATAACATAAATCTTGAAAATTAATTTCGGGATAATTAAGATTAGACCATTTAGGTTCTTTCATTTTGAGCCAATTTTTATAACTCCTTATCCTCCATTCTAATAACCATTTTGGTTCTTTTTTTATAGATGATATTTTCTTAATAATTTTTTCATTAAGACCATTTGGAATTCTATCTTCCTTAACTTTGGTTTTAAAACCATATTTGTATTCGGATGATGTTATTTCGTTTATTTTTTTGAGATTATCTGACATAATAGTTATGCTGAAAAACTTGTTCCACAACCACAAGTTTTATTTGCATTTGGATTATTTAGTTTGAAACCACCTGATAACATATCATCAGAAAAATCAATTTCTGTTCCCTTAACATAGAACCAGCTTTTAACATCACATGCAATTTTTACACCTTTTGATGTGTAGATTTTATCAAATTCTTGTTCTTTATTATCAAATGTTAAATTATATGACATGCCGGAGCATCCTCCTCCAGTAACTGAAATTCTTAAAAAACAATTATCTTTTTTTTCACCTTTAATAATTGCATTAATTCTTTTTGCAGCTTTTTCTGTTATTATAATTTTTTCATCAATTATTTTTTTATTATCACCCATAATTTCTCCTTTAGTTTGTTAGTTCGCTTAAGGAAGTATTAGATAACATCGATCTAATATTTTGATTTATTTTATCAATTGGAGATTTAATATTACATGTTGTGATTTGTTCACATTCTAAATCAATAGAACATTTAGTAATCCCTATGGGTCCTTCAATATCTTCAATAAATTTAATCAAGCTAATATGATTTAATTGTTTTTTTATTTTATAACCTCCATTAGGACCTTTAATGGCTATTAAATATTTTTTTTTACATAATTTTTGTAAAATTTTTGCCAATAAATCATAGGGCAAATAATACAAATTTGCGATCTCCTTTGTAGATACAATTTTATTTTTATTATTATTTATATGGCGTATTGCTATTAAACCATACTCTACACTTTTTGTTATATTTAACATATTTTTTATATCCGATAAATTTTGTCGGACTTAATTTAAATTATTTTTTGATTTTAAGACAAGGATAATTTTAATTATAGTAAATTAAGCCCTCTTTTAATAGCTCGAGCAAGATCTGAATCATTTGTAGATTTTATTTTTAATTCATTATGAATTTTTTTAATCCAATTTTTATTTTGATTTTTAGTTATTCTTAATATTTCATATTTAAATAACCAATCATTAAAATTATTTTTTTTGAATTTTTGATATAGTAGTTTAATTTCATTTATAGAGGCTTTATTTTTTTCCAATATACTTAGTTTTTTAAAAAAATTATTTAATTTGACATTCGAAATTTTTCTGTTTTTATTATATTGATCATATTGATCATTTTTATACGTTTTATATTTATAAAAATTATTTCTATCAGCCGGTCCTCCATAAACAGATGTTATTTTTTCTCCACATATCAAATCATAATTTCCCCAACTAGGTTCAAAAAGTATATTTTGTTTTGATTTAATTGTACATTTAGCTAATGTTATTATTAAAATTTTTTTATCTTTTTTTAAAATTTTTTTTATTTTTCCAGAAGCTGTTATTTGCTTTTTAAATGTTAATTTTATTTGAGAACCTACTTTTAAGTCTATTTTTTTTTGTTCTTCTTGATTTAGCTGATTGATCATTTTATTAAATGGCAAGATTTGACCTAAAGGTGTTGAATATCCACTTTTATGATATTTAATATTATGACCTTTTAATTCTTGGTTCTTATAAGCAATTTGACATGGGCCTGAAAATTTTAAAAATATAATCTCTTTTTTGTATGCGATATAATCTGATATTACACCAGAGATACTTATATTTTTATCAATTTCAGAAGTACATATAGTTTTTGCTTTTATTGCAGTTTTTATACCTTGAATTCCACCTGTTTTATATGACATTTTTTTTGATAATTTTTTTAATAATGTGATTAAATGATTATAGTTAGGCGTAATAAATAATTGAGGTTGCTGTTCTGTAATATCGTATTTATATTTAATGCAATTTAAAGTAATAGGAATTTTTTTTACTTTTGTTGTTAATGAATTTTCACTTTCTGATACAGAAGATAATAATCCAGCTCCATATATTTGTGGATTTTGAACATTACCAATAAGCCCATATTCCACAGTCCACCAATTCATCCTTGCTAAAAGAGCTGCCTCACTTGTATATGATATATTCTTGTATGCTTTCTCTAATTCTAGTTCTAATTTTTTAATTTTATATCTAGATGTATCAGGATTATCTTTATAATCCGATAAATTTCTTATAGCATAAAAAAGATTTAAGTCTTGATTAGACATGATTGCTTTAACTGCAATTTTTCCATATTCCATTAAATATTTTGTATAACTTTTATTAGCAATAATTGGAATATGTC
>CETH01075694.1_pt1 | contig 22828 bp, 8 predicted proteins | sample 361461 | NCBI WGS metagenome assembly CETH01 (sample SAMEA2622695, study PRJEB7988) | marine metagenome | isolation source: saline water (ENVO:00002010), including
CTATTTCAAGTAAGGAGGAAATGCAGGAACTTAGAAAGAAATTTAAAAGAGAAAAGCCAAAAAAACCTAGGTCAAAAGATTAACAAAAATAACTAATTAAAATGTCATTTTTTAAAATTTTAATTGAAGAAACTAACTCCTTAACGAAATTTACGTAAGGAGTTGTTTTAGTTAAATAATTTAAATTGACAGCAGAAGAATTTAAAAACTTGTATAACCATTATTTTGATTCGATTAGAAATTATATTTATTATCGATCAGGAAATAAAGATTTAGCAAGTGATATATCTCAAGAAACTTTTATAAAAGTTTGGAAAAAGAGATCTGAAATAAAAAAGGAAAATATTAAAGCATTGCTATATAAGATTTCAAGAGATGAATTTGTAAGTTGGATTAGAAAAGAAAAGCTAAAAAAAGTATATGCCGAGCAATCGTTTAAACATGAAATAGAAGAGAATAATCAGGATTTACATAAGAAAATCAGAAAATTAAAATTTGAAAAGGTATTAAAAAAAATGCCAGAAAAACAAAGAGTTGTACTTTTAATGAGTAAAAGAGAGGGATTAACAAATAAAGAAATTTCTAATTATCTTGAAATAAGTTTGAAAGCAGTTGAAAAAAGGATGACAAAGGCCCTAAAGTTTTTAAAAGAAAATATTAATGAGTAAAAAAGAAAATTTGGAAAATAAGGAAATAGATTCTTTGATTAAAGATCTTAATATTTCATATTCTAAATCAAAAGAAGAGATTTGGAAAGAAGTTAATAGTAAGCTTAATATTGAATCTATGCCAAAAAGAAATCAAAAGACAGATAATATTTTTCAATTGAACTGGAAGTTTTCAATGGCGGCTTCTATTCTTATAATTATTGGAGTCTCTTGGTTTTTTAATAATCAACAAAACATTATGGATAATCAGCAATTAAATGATTTTGAGTCTATTAATATTGAAAATTCCAGCATAGTTGAAACCCTTTTTATAGAAGAAGGTCAGATAGATGAATATATAAGTTTGTATGTAATTAATGAAGTTATAGATGAATAAAATCCATTCTTTTATTTTACCATTTGTTTTAACTAGTTTATTCTGGTCTTTCAATTTTGTTTATTCTCAAGGGCTACCTCCACCAGGTGGAGTAATTGATTTTTTAAATTTAAAAACTCTTACAGAGGAACAAAAACAAATTTTAATTGATGAAAGACAAAAAATAAAACAATCCAGAATTGATTTCAGAAATAGCTTAACTAAAGAACAAAAAGCAATTCTAACAAATTCTAAACTTAGCAAAGAACAAAGAAGATCAAGATTAGTCGCCTCTTTTTCAAAAAATCAAAAAAATCTAATTAGAGATAGTGAGAAAAGAATTAAAAGTATGGCTTCAAAAATTCGCCCTACTCTTACAGATAAGCAAAAGAAAGAAATTAGAGGAATTAAAACGAAAAATAATAGATTTAAAACAGGAGATTCCAGGGGTACAAGATTTAATAAAGACAAAATTAAGGATAGAAAAAAAGTTCCATTTAAACCTAAAAAACCTTTTGACCCAAAAAGAAAGATTGATTAATATTAAATGTATTTTTAAGGTGTGAAAACCTGGAAATTAATTAATCTAACTATCTTTATTTTAATTTTTACCGCAATTTATTCCCAACAAAAAACTGAAGCCGAAGAGATTGATTCATTAATAGAAGAACTTTTTTTTTCTCAAAAAGATTTAGGGGAATTATTAAATGAAAATAAAATTAATTTAATATACTCTTCAATTAATTATAATAGTAATACATTTTATTCTGGAAGGAGTATAGGTGTAAATCAATTTAATTTATCCCCCCAAATTTCATATTTAAATTCAAATGGATTTACTATAGGATTTTCTGGAATTTACTTAGATCAGTTTGAATCACCATGGGATTTAACTACTATTTCAATAGGTTATTCTAAATGGGTTAATAAAAGAAACACTATTTCTTTAAATACAAGTTTCATTAATTATTTTTACTCATATGATAAAAATGATATTTATTCAAGAAGTGTTTCTTTAGGGATGAGTTACCAATCTTTTAATGATAAGTTGTTTTTAAACACCTCAGCAGGATTTTTTTTTGATGGAAGTAATTTATTTCAATTAGCATCAAATCTATATTATTCATTTAATTTAATCAAAAAAAGAGAAAAAATAAAAGAACAAAAAAAATCACAAGTTTGGAAGGGAAATGTCAATGGTAAACAAAAGTCAAGAAGAATTCTAAGTGATAAATTGACTCTTTATTTTGATCCCATGGTTTCTTTTTATTTTAATTCAGAAACAATTGATACAGAATTTAGTCCATCATTTTTTATTAATCAGAATAGCAGCGCCAATCAAAACTATTTTGGTTTAATAAATACTCAAATTAAATTACCTTTTGAATTTAGTTTAAATAATATAGATTTAGAACTTTCATATTATATTAATGTTCCTATGCCAATAGGAGATGAAAATAATCTTCCTAACACTAGTTTTTTTGGAATTTCTATAGGATATTTATTTGATTTATAAATTTTTTTTGCTTTTATGAAGTATTACATTTTATTTGTTTTATTCTTATTAATTCAACCAATTCAATCTCAAATTTTTTTTCAATCAGAAGTAAATAAAATTCAAGAAACGTATAAGGATAAAATTAATAGTAATAAAAATCACATTGTTTTTACAGGGAGTTCAAGCATTAGAATGTGGAAAGATTTACCATTAATATTTAATAATCCAAAAATTATAAATACTGGATTTGGCGGTTCAAAAGCTTCAGACCTTATTTATTATATAGATGAATTAGTTTTAAACTTTAATCCTTCTAAAGTTATTATTTATGAAGGGGATAACGATATTTCATCAGGACATAAGATTAATTTTATTTTAAAAAACATAAAAAGTATTATTAAAAAAATCAAAGAAAAAAATAAAAATGCTCAAATAATATTGATTTCTGCCAAACCTAGTATTATGAGGTGGGATTTACGAAAAAAATATATTAAATTAAACAGAAAATATAAAAACTTAGCCCTTAAAAGGAATAATATTCATTATGCTGATACTTGGTCAGAAATGGTTGATTCTGGCGAATTAAAAACAGATATTTTCATTGAGGACGGGTTACATTTAAATGAAAAAGGTTACAAAATATGGGAGAAAGTATTACGCCCTATTTTAGAAAAGACAAATTAATTAAACCATTTTATTTTTTCCTTTATATTAATTCTTTTTGGGGGTTTTATATTACTATGCTTATAATGCCCCATATAAAAAAATCCGAGGCATCTTTGATCAGATTCTAATTTTAAAAACTTACTTATATCATTAATGTAACTCGGACTGCTCCAATAACATCCAATATCCAATGATGCGCAGGATAACCAAATATTTTGAACGGCCATTGCTGTTGAAGCAATCTCCTCCCATTCAGGGATGATTTCATTAGAACTTCTTTTCATACATATACAAATTATAAAATCTGATTTTTCACATTTTTGTTTAATTTTTTGAATTTTTGAATTATTAATATTTGTATTTCCTTTTTTATATAAATTAACCATTTCAGCTGAAAGTTCCTTTTTCGAATCATTACTATATACTTTAAAAAACCATGGTTGAGTCAATTTATGAGTCGGTGCATAGTTTGAATTTTCTATAACTTTTGCTATTAAATTTTTTGAAAGTTTTTTACCAGTATACATATTTGGATATATCGCCCTTCTTATTTTGATTATATGATCAATATCTTTTATCATTTCTTAAATTTTTTTTTAATATAAACACATATATTTTATTAAATAAAATATTTTTGTCAAATATTTATTTCTTCTTTATGAATATGAAGTTTATTATAATCTTTTTTTTTATTTTTTTGTTCTCGTGCACAAAAAAAGAAGAGTGTATTATAATAGAGGATAAATATGAATCAAATGGTTCATTTTATTTTTATTTTTTAAATAATACTATTAATAATAATAATTCATTAGATGTAGATCCACTTGGAACAGGAAAAGTTTCAAAAGAAATTTATGATAGCTATAAAATTGGAGAAAAATATTGCTTTTAATTACTATAAGCATATCTTATATTCTACATACAATTCCATAAGAATACTCAATAAGAATACTTTATTTTCACTTCAAGACCACTTTTTAAGAAAAATAGATACTTAAAAACTACTGCAAAAATACACTTATTAACAATTGTTAATTAAGACGATCATTAATTGTTAATAAGTAATAAAAATACAAAAAAACTTGATATAGATTTACTAGTTAAGAATTGTACAATTAATAAAAAATTGGAGATTATATAGACATATATAGTATGTGAAAATAAATTAAAACATAATATTATGAGTAAAAATCAAGAATTTTTTGAAGAAAAATTCAATTTAACCTATCCTGAATTTACAAGATTAATTTTATCTAAGCATCCTAAATTAACATCTCTAGAATTGAAGTTGTGTGCTTATTTAAAATTCAATTTAAATTCAAATGAAATTTGTGAATTAACTAATCAAAAAATCAGAACCATTGAAAACAGAAGATATAGATTAAGAAAAAAATTATGCCTTGACAGAGAACAAAATTTAACAAGCTATTTAATAACAATTTAAAAAAAAGATTAAAATTTTATTTTGAATCAGTTAAAAAAATTAGCATATAATTACTTTTTTGGAGTAAGCTTCTTTTTACTCCTTGGAACTTCTAGCCTTTATTCCCAACAGCCAGCCATTGAAGTAACAGTCTTTACAGACGTTATAGATACTGATAGTAACGGAGTTATTAGTTCTGGAGATGTCGCTAATTTTACAATTAAAGCAAAAAATACAGGTAATATTGCTTTAACTGGAATTACCCTTACAGCCTCTTTTACTGGGATTAATAATTCTGCCGCATCTTTAAGTGGAGGAGTTTCATATACGGGCTCATCAGGAGGCTCATCAGTTGGAAATTTATCCATAGCATCAGGTGGTGAAGTGGCAACTTATGTTGCTAGTTATACATTTAACGGAGCTGGGATTAGTGCTGGAGGTGTAAAATTAAGTATAGTAGCCCTTGCTAGTTCAGCACCTCTTACAAATAATGTCTCGGATACTAGTGATGATGCAAATGATACAGATGGTAATACAACTGGGGATCCCAATCTAATATTAGCTGGAGCGGATTTAAACTCTATTTTGGGAGAAAAACAATTTTCATCTTGGGTAGATAAAGATGGAGATGGAATGATGAGCGTTGGAGATGAAATTCTATATAATATTACAGTATGTAATAATGGATATCAAAATGTTAAAAATCTAGTTTTAGATGACGGTCTTACTGATAATAATTCTAGACCTTTAGCATATACTGCTCCTTTTACACCACCTGGAGCAGTCTTTTTGTCTTCAAATCAATCTGGAATTACTGATGCTGGAGCTGGAAATGGTACTACAACAGGAACTTTGTTTGTAGGAGAATGTGCTACATACCAAGGAAAGTTTACCTTAGATCAAACAGCAATAGATAGTGGTCAATTAAATAATTGTTTAGATATTGACGCTAGAGTAATTTCCTCTAATGTTTTAATTTCAGATAGAGCTGATGATCCATCTACTGGGGCTGCGAATGATTGTGCTCAAACAACACTTACCCAATCTCCTTCCATAGAAGTTACAAAAATAGCTACAGTTAATGATGTTAATGGAAATTCAAAAAATGATATTAATGATATAATTAATTATACTATTACAGTTGAAAATAAAGGAAATGTATCTATAAGCTCTTTAACATTTAACGATAATTTAAGGGATGGCAACGGAAACTCTCTTACTTTAACTGCGGCCCCAACTTTTGTTTCAGGAACGGCTGGATCAACTTCTTCATCACTTAAAGTTGATGGTATTGTCACATATTCTGCTTCATATCAAATTTCATCTGGAGCTGCAAATTCAGGTAGTGTATCAAATTCTCTTGTTGTAATAGGAAGCACACAAGTTACTTCTAATACAGTTTCAGATACTAGTGATGATGGAATAGATAATGATTCAAATACTACTGATGATCCTACAGAAACATTAGTTGAAATATCTAAGAGCTTAGAAGTTGAAAAAAGAGCTACTTTTCAGGATATTGGCTCAGGAAATGTTGGAGAAAGAGGGGTGGGAGATAGAATTGTGTATACCATTACAGTCACCAATACGGGTCAGATTGCTCTTAGTAATATAACAGTAAGTGATACATTAAAAAATGGTGCAGGAACATCTCTTAGTTATGATTCTGCAATGACAGGAGGATCGGGAAGCCCACTGAATCCAGGAGCATCATATGTTTACCAAGCTCAATATACAATTACCGGAGCTGATGTAAGTACTGGCTTAATTTCAAATTCTGTTGTTGTATTTGGAAGCTCCCCAGGGCAAACGGGGGATGTCTCAGATACTAGTGATGATGGAATTGACAATGATGGAAATATAACTGATGATGCTACAATAACCCCATTAACTGTAAACCCAGGAATTGAAGCAGTAAAAACAGGGGTGCTTAGTGATACAACAGGAGATGGATTGCCTGGTGTTGGAGATAAGGTTATATTTACAATTCTTATTACAAATACTGGAAATATTACCTTAAATAATGTTTCTATAGTTGATAATTTAACGCGAGGAAATAATGTAGCCATATCTCTTGACGCTTCTCCAACTTTTGTTAGTGCAAGTGCAGGATCTAATTCGTCTACTCTTTTAGCTGGTGAAGTAGCTACTTGGACAGCAACTTTTACTGCTGATGCCGCTGCCGTAGCCACCAATTTTGTTAAAAATCAAGTTACGGTTTCGGCCAATGATATTACCCCTTCACAAACCCAGGTTACCGACGTAAGTGATGATGGAAATGATTTGGACGGGAATCTTGTAAGTGACCCAACTGAAGTAAAACTTATAAACAATGGAATACTTAAAGTAACTAAAACGGTAACCGTTACACAATCTGATCCTACCAAGATTACTCTGGGAGATGTTGCTGCCTATACTATAACAGTTGAAAATACCGGAAATGTTAGCCTTACAAACATGTCTTTTGTTGATCAAATCACAGGGCTAGGTGGACAGATTTTAAGTTTAGATGCAACACCTGCTTTTGTGAGTAATTCAAAAGGAACTGCTCAGGGAGGTCTTTTAATTGGAGAAGTTTCAACCTACACAGCAACATTTACAGTTAATCAAGCGGCAATAGATGCTGGAGGATTTAATAATAGTTTTATAGCCTCAGGACGAGATCCAGCAAATACTGCAGTTTCAGATGCTAGTGATGAAGGGGATGATTCAAATGGACAAGATAATCCAACTCGAACAGTAATTCCACCTACACCATCATTAGATGTTGTAAAAACATCTGTTTATAATGATAATGGAAATGGAATAAGGGATGTTGGAGATACAGTAAGTTATACTATTACTGTTAAAAATACAGGTAATGTAACTCTTGGTGGTTCAGGATCTAATCAATTTGCTATAGGGGACACTTTCTCAACAATACTTGGAACAACTACGCCGACACTTACAGGCCCAACTTTCCAAAGTGCAGATGCAGGTTCTAATTTTGGGACATTAAAACCTGGAGAAACAGCAACATTTTTAGCTAATTTCACTATCACTCAAGCCGTTGTAAACGCTGGAGGATTATCAAATCAAGTTTCTGTAACAGCTCAAGCACCTAATGGAGCCATGATTAATGATATAAGTGATGATGGAATCGATAATGACGGGGATATTGAAAGTGATCCAACTTTGGACCCTATAACTAGTTTACCAGATATAAGTATATCAAAAACAGCAAGTTTAACTAACAATGGAGCCTCAGCAATTGGAGTAGGTGATTTAATCACTTATTCAATCACCGTGACTAATACTGGAAATGTTGATTTGGTTTCAGTTACCTTATCGGATGATCTTAAAGGACTTAATGGAACGGTACTTGCTCTTACGGGATCAGTAACTTTTCAGTCTTCAACTCAAGGGTCTAATGACGGAACCCTTCTTGTAGGAGAAACGGCTCTTTATACTGCAAGTTTCTTAATTAATCAAGCAGCAGTAGACTCTGGGGGTGTTTCAAATACAGCATCAGTAAGCGCAACTGTTGGAGTAAGTACTGTTACAGCAACAAGTGATGCAGCTATAACAAATATTGCCCCAAACCCATCAATAGAAGTTACTAAAACAGCTTCAATTACAGATACAGATGGTGATGGAGTTAATTCAGTAGGAGATGTGATTAATTATACTATAACTGTTTCTAATACTGGAAACTTAACTCTTACAAATTTTAATATAACAGATACTTTAAAAACAATTTCCACCAGCCAGACTATTTCATTAAATGCAAGCCCAACTAGTTCAGATCCTGCAAATTTGGCTCCCGGAGGAACGAGAACTTATTTAGCAAGTTTTACACTTGACCAAAATGCTATGGATAAAGGAGGAGTTGCAAATTCGGCTTTTGTTACAGCAAATAATTTAGATGCAAATTTATTTGTCAATGATACATCAGATGATGGGGATGATACTGATGGAAATCTTGTTAATGACACAACAAATACTATTATTAATGCTGATCCAAAACTTGAAGTAGTTAAAACGGTTACAAATAACGATGTTGATGGAGATGGATTAGTCTCAGCAGGAGATATTCTAACCTATACAATGGTTGTATCAAATACTGGAAATATTACGCTTCAACAAATATATCTAGAAGATACTTTAACAGATCTTCAGGGAAATGCAAGATCATTAAATTCAGCACCTACCTGGGTGAGTAATTCAGGAAGCTCGCCTTTTAGAACACTAGCATCTGGTGAGGCAGCAACATATGTGGCTTCTTATACAGTAACTTCAGCTGATGAAACCGCTAAGGGAGTAATGAATAGTGCTGTAGCAAAAAGCTATTGGTACCCTCCTCCTTCTTATAATTTAACTTTAAGAGTTTCAGATACAAGTGATGATGGTGATGATACAGATGGAAACATAACTGATGATAAAACTATTTCATATACAGGAGTAGTCCCAGCATTTGAAGTTACAAAGACGGTGACTGCTACTGATACAAATGGTAATGGAATCCTTAATGATGCTGGGGATTTAATTACATTTACAATTGTTGTTTCCAACACATCTCAAGATGTAATTAATAATTTAGCTTTTGTAGATACTTTTACAAGTGCTAGAAATAAAATTTTAGCCTTTACAACGACTCCAACATTCGTCTCGGGAACAAGTGGATCAACATCATCTTCTTTAAAGGTGGGAGGAACATCAACTTTTCAAGCTACATATTCTATAGTTTCACCTACTATAGAAACAGGGGGAGTTTACAATACCATAACTTTTACGGGATCTTCTGCTCGTAATCCAGCACCTACGGAAAGAGACGTAGAGGATATAAGTGATGATGGTGATGATACAGATGGAAATACAACAGATGACAAAACTTTCTATTTACTAGGAGTTGATTCTGACGGGGATGGTGTTCCTGATAAAACAGATATTGATGATGATAATGACGGAATAATGGACAGAGAAGAAGCTTGTCTTACGTTTTTGCTTGATGGAAATTCTTTTGAGAGTTATTTATATCAGGGAGCCCCTGTTGATCCTTCTCAAAACAAAAATTCATCATGGACAAGTACAGCAACAATAGTTGCTCCACCATGGAAAGCTGTTAATGGAGATGGTGAGATTTGGGATTCTGCATTTGTAAATAATACTCAGTGGGATCCTCAACAGGGAGGGTATTTTATAGAATTACTTCAAAATGCTACAGGATATAATGATTTAGAATATTGGGATGAAACCTCTGTGGGTTCAGGAACTTTTGATAGAATAATCATTGAACAAGATGTATATCCAAGTTCAACTTATAGTATTACTTTTTATCATAAGGATGGTGGAAGGCAAACACCAACTCATGGCGATGGGGGGTCAACAGTACTTCAAATTCAGTCTATGCAAACAGATTTTCAGGTCAGACAAATTACTGAAACCCCAACAAATTGGACACAGCAGACTTATACATTTACTACAGATGCTGATACCTATAGTGTAGCTATATTATTTTCTGCTTACGCAGTAAACACAAACGTTTCAATTCAGTTGGATGGAATTTTAATGTCCGCTACCAAGCCCTGTATTCCAGACATCGATTCTGATGGTATTCCAAATGGAATAGATTTAGATTCTGATAACGATGGAATTTTTGATATTGTTGAAAGTGGAAATGAGGCATTAGACACAAACAATAGCGGTAGGGTTGACTTTAATGATACTGGTTTTGTTGATGCTGATAGTGATGGAGCTGATGATAGAGCAGAATTAAATACTAATTTAGATTCAGACGGGGATCAAACTATTGATGCTTTTGAATTAGATTCTGATAATGATGGTTGTTTTGATGTTGTGGAGGCGGGATATACAGATAATAATAACGACGGACTTTTAGGAAATGCTCCAATTACTCAGAACGCAAGTGGAACTGTAACAAGCGGTGTAGATGGATATACCGCTCCACTTTCGGATTCTCCGTCAACAACACTTGATTTTAGAAATGCTCAGTGGGATGTTTCTTGTTATAAGCCTCAAATTGAAGTTACAAAGACTGCAGTTGTTTCTGATGTTAACGCAAATGGATTAAATGATGTTGGGGACAAAATAATTTATACAATAAACGTATCCAATACAGGATTAGTAACGGTCACTTTAGTAGATCAAGATACTTTAACTAATCAAGTAAGCACATTCTTAGAAACATTAACTTTAGAATTTACATCTGTTAGTTCTCAATCAAACTTAAGTTTTCAAAGAAATTATTTTAAATACAGTTCTTATATTGATGACGACTATCAAGATTGGAATGAGATTGCTTCCAGGGGATCAGCTCAAGTTAGTTCATTTAATAAATGGCCGGGAGGAGTAAATTACTATTTTAATGCAAACTCTGGATCATCGGCAAGCGGAGCAGGAATGACCAACGGCTATAATAACACTGGTGGAACATTTGGAGAAGATCAAAATCATAATAATAATAAATCAGAGTATAGTAAAATAAAAAGAGATTCAGATGTAGGAGCTTATTTAAAATATTTCATTTATCAAGAGACAAGTATTACAAATGCTCCAATAAATACCCAATATACTATTTCGGTATATGCTAGAGCTTATAATTCAACTTATGTTGGAGATACTTTTAAATTTATTTTTCATGATGATGCTCAGGCTGGACAGGCTGGACGATGGACTGGAGCTACTGATACTCAGAGGTATGATGAGGCTCAAAAATCGCCTGATCAAATTTTAACTGAAAAATGGAAAAGATATTCACATACTTTCACTACAGAATCCTCAGCAAATTTAACAGGAAGGATAAGAGCAGGATTTGTTCCTTCTTATTCAGGAAATAATGGAATGTATGTTTGGGGAGCTCAGTTAGAACAAAATAGTCAGGCCAGTGTTTATGTATTCACTTATAGTAATGAATATACTCCAACAGATACAGTAACTGCTAGTCATGATCCAAGATTATCTTCTTTAGGTCCTGGAGCAAATGCAAGTTATACAGCCACCTATACAATTACTCAATCTGTTATAGATATTTCTGAGGAGCTTCATAATAGTGTAAAATTTATTGGAAATTACAGAACACCGTCTGGACTAACTGCGACAACTTCAGATGTTAGTGATGATAATGACGATACAGACGGAAATCTAGTAGATGATGCCACCGTAGTTCCTTTAAATAATATATCTAGAATTGAAGCTACAAAAACGGTCACAGCAACTGACACTAATGGTGATGGATTTATTGGATTAGGAGATACAGTAAGCTATACGATTTTAATTCAAAATACTGGTAATTTAACTCTAAATGCTGTTTCGGTCAGTGATACCCTCACTGATGCAAGTAGCAACACTCTGACCATTTCAGGACCTACTTTTGTTTCTGCAGATCAAGGTTCTGTGCAAGGGACACTAAAGGTTAGTGAAACAGCAACTTATTCAGCTAGTTATACGTTGGAACAATCAGCTGTTGATTCAGGTAAAGTAATAAATTTTGTTATAGCTACAGGAAGTTCTACAGTAGCTGTAGTCACCGACACTAGTGATGATGGTGATGATACTGATAGCAATACCGTATCGGATGTTACAGAACTCATAATAACAGCAAGTCCAACTCTTGAGGTTTCTAAAACAGCATCGACCACTGATGTCAATGGAGATGGTTCAATTGGCGAGGGAGATCTTATTACTTATTCAATAACCATAGAAAATAAAGGGAATGTTACTCTTTCGGGATTAACGGTTACCGATACTCTTTTAGATGGGGATGGAGCATCTCTTACACTTACAACAACTCCAACATTTGTATCAGCCAGCGGAGGATCTACCTCTTCTACACTTATCCCCTCGGGAGTTTCCACATTTACCGCTACCTTCAGTATATCTAATCAAGCGGCTAACACTCCATTAGTATCCAACACAGCTGTAGCTATTGCCAGTAGTCCAGGGCAATCAAACAATGTGTCTGATACCAGTGACGATCCAACAACAGCAACTCCTAATGATCCCACAAATGTTACAATGGCTCCAATTCCAGGAATTGAAGCTACAAAAACAGCTTCTGTTACTGACGTTAACGGAAATGGAGTTAATGATCTTAATGATATTATCACTTATACTATAACAGTTGAAAATACAGGAAATGTTACTCTAACTTCTTTAACATTATCAGATACATTAAAGGATAGCAATGGAAACATTTATACATATAATGTTTCTCCAACACTGCTATCATCAACTCCAGGGTCAACTTCAACAACTCTATCAGAGAGCGGGGTAGCTACATTTACAGTAAGTTATACTATTGGTTCCGCAGAGCTTTTAGCTTCAAAATTAATTAATAGTGTTTTAGTTATAGCCAGTAGCCCAGGCCAAAGTAATAATGTTACCGACACCTCTGATGATGGAGATGATACTGATGGAGATACAGTAAGTGACACAACAGATATTGATCTTACTGCTGATGCAAAATTGGAAGTTGTTAAAACTGTAGCTCATAATGATGTAGATAGTGATGGAAAAATTACTGCAGGGGATATTTTAACCTATACAATAGTTGTTTCAAATACTGGAAATGTAACCCTTCAACCTGTTTATTTAGAGGATACAATGACAGATCTTCAAGGAAATGCCAGATCATTAAACGCATCGCCTACCTGGATTAGCAACTCTCAAGGATCTGTATTTAGAAAATTACTTTCTGGTGAAGCGGCGACTTACACGGCATCATATACTGTTGTTTCAGCGGATGAGGTGGCATTGGGAGTAAAAAATCAGGCTGTTGCCAAGGCTTATTGGTATCCTCCTCCTGGAAATGTTCTTAGTGTTAGAACATCCGATACAAGTGATGATGGAGATGATACGGATGGAAATCTAGTTGATGACCCTACAATATCTTATACCAGTATAGTTCCTTCTATTGAAGTTACTAAAACAGCATCTGCTACAGATACCAATGGTAATAGCGTTTTATATGATGCGGGTGATCTTATCACATTTACAATTGTGGTGGCCAATACCTCTTCGGATGTTATAAATGACCTGAATTATGTAGATACTTTTACTACAGGTCAGGGTAGAGTCCTAACATTTACAACAACACCTACCTTTATATCAGGAACCAGTGGATCAACTTCTAAAACATTGACCGTTGGAGGAACTTCTACTTTTCGGGCGACTTACTCTGTTACTTCTCCTACTATTTTATCAGGAGGAGTTTACAACACCATTACCTTTACAGGGTCTTCAGCAAGAAATCCTAACCCTTCACAAAGAGATGTTGAGGATGTAAGTGATGATGGAGATGATACTGACGGAAATACGACAAATGATATTACATTTTTCCTACTGGGGGTTGACACTGATAATGACGGATATCCTAATAAAATAGATATTGATGATGATAATGATGGAATACTAGATAAAGATGAAGCTTGTCTAAACTATCTGTTAGATGGAAATTCATTTGAGAATTATTATAAAGCAGGAGCACCTATTAACCCTACTGAAAATAAAGTTTCAGCATTTCCAAATAGCACTGTTGTCTACCCTTGGTCATCAGTAAATGGAGACGGAGATGTATGGGATGCGGCCTTTTTCAATGGTACGCAGTGGGATCCTCAGCAGGGGACATATTTTATTGAATTAAGACAAGTGGGTGGAGCCAACACAGGAGACTATTGGGATGAGAGCTCTGTGGGAACAAATACTTTTGATAGAATAATGTATGAGCAAGATGTTTATCCAAGCTCTACCTATAGCATTACTTATTATCTAAAAGGAGGAGGTCGAGGCTCTGCAAGTTTTACGGGGACTTCTGCACAAAGTCTTCTTCAGGTTCAATCCATGCAATCGGCTTATCAAGTAAGTCAGACTATTGCCGCTCCTACGAATTGGACTCAGCAGACATTTACCTTTACAACCGACGCCAATACCTTTAGTGTAGCCATACTCTTCTCGGCTATGTCTCAAACAAGCAGTGTTTCTATTCAACTTGATAATTTAAGAATGAGCGGATCAGTATCACTGGTTTGTGATATTGATGGAGATGGAGTACCTAATGGTTTGGATTTAGATTCGGACAACGATGGTATTTTTGATATTGTTGAAAGTGGAAACGAGGCATTAGACACAAACAATAGCGGTAGGGTTGACCTTAATGATAGTGGTTTTGTTGATGCTGATGGTGATGGAGCTGATGATCGTGCAGAACTTAATACCACTAAAGATACCGATAGTGATGGCATCATAGATTCTTTTGAATTAGATTCGGATAATGACGGATGTAATGATGTTAAAGAGGCGGGATATACCGATGCTAATTTTGATGGTCTTTTAGGGAATGTTTCAGTAACGATAACTTCAAGTGGAACGGTAAGCAGTGGTGTTGATGGCTATACTACTCCTGTTTCTGATTCTCCTTCTTCTACCGCCTATGATTATAGAAATAACGCCTGGGATGTTGCCTGTGCCGAGGCCGAGTTAACGGTATTAAAATCTGCGGTAGTTAGTGATGTAAATAATAGCAGCACGACAGATCTTGGAGATATTATTACCTATACTGTAACTGTTCAAAACACGGGACTTACTACTTTAACTCTAGAGGCATACGATACTTTAAGGGCCGAGGACGGAACCTTTATTGCGACTCTTACTCTTGATTTTACATCAACAGGATCTACAACTACTCTGACGCCAACGCAGAACTTTTTTACATACAGTTCTAGAATTGATGATGCTGGTTATAATTGGCAAGAACTTATTAATTATGGAGATGGGAGACCAAATAATTATGATTACTGGCCTGGAAATGTTGATTATTACTTTAACTCAGCGTCAGGGGTAGCAGCAGGCACTGCTGGAATGGTAGATGGCTTTGGTAACACGGGTGGTGCTACAGGAGCTAATGTTTATCATAATAATAGTTATTCAGAAACATCTAGAATTGATACAGATGGAAATTCAGGAAATTATCTTAAATACTTCATTTTCCAAGAGACAGGTATTAGTAATGCTCCACCAAATACTCAGTATACTATTTCGGTATATGCAAGAGCCTATAATTCAAATTATGTTGGGGATACTTTTAAATTTGTGTTCCATGATGACGCTCAGGCTGGACAGCCTGGAAGGTGGAATAATAATTGGTCATCGGACTGGGATAATGCACAAAAATCACCGGATCAAGTTCTTGCATTAGAATGGAAAAGATTTTCTTACACTTTTACTACCGACAATATGCCTAATTTAACAGGAAGGATAAGAGCAGGTTACCAACCTTCACATTCAGCTAATTATGGTATGTATATGTGGGGAATTCAATTAGAGCAAAATCCAACAGTAACCTCTTATGTATATACTTACAATAACACTTATGTTCCTTCAGCTGCTGTTACAGGAACTTATGACCCTCGATTAACACAGCTTAATGTTGGACAGCTAGCTACCTATACAGTGACCTATACAATTCCTCAGTCGGCTCTTGATGTAGCTAAAAAGCTTCATAATTCTGCAAAGTTTGTAGGAACCTTTACCACCAATTCAGGAATTACAGCAAGCGTTTCAGCTACTTCTGATGATCCAAATACAGCAGCGGCAAATGATGATACCATAACTGATTTAGATAATGAATCGGGCATCGAAGTAACAAAGACTTATGTTGTGGATCAGGGTGCTGATAATTTAACAAATTTAGGGGATGTTATTACTTGGCAGGTGAGGATGGAAAATAAAGGGCAAACCTCATTATCGAGCTTTACTTTTGAAGATACATTAACCCGCTGGGATTCTTCGACGGCGAGCTCTAGTTTTTCAACAATTCAACCAGGATCAAAAAACCTTTTAGAGCATACAACTGGTATGACTGGTGACTGGAGTAATAGTAATAATTCCAGTTATTATTCTGGTTATAGTTATTATAACAATCAGTGGGCAAGGTGGATTCCAGGAAATGTAGATTATTATTATTCTGACTCATCAGGTCGAAGCTGGAGTTCTTATGGCTTTTATGGCTTTCCAAATACAGGGTTTGGTAAAACATCCCTTAGACTCTCTCAAGGAGGGAATGTGTCATATAATTATACAAACTCTTCTAATGCTCGATATAGTATGACTTCAAGGCTTTATGCTCCAAATAATGATCCTGATGCATGGGTATATCAATCAAGAAGTCTTGAAGCCAATACAACATATACTTATTCTGTTTATGCAAGAGCTTATTCTAATAATTCTTCTGGAGCGGGAGATCAATCAACTACTACCTCGGATACCTTTAGATTTGTTATTCAAGATTTAGCAAATCCAGACGGTAATAATTATGTGACCAGATTTAATCAAGCTTTTAAATCAGAGGAACTTCAATTAACAGATAAATTTAAACGATACAGCTTTACTTTTACAACTTCCCCAACCTCAGGAAGTACTTGGGTAGGGATTCATCCTCCATATGGAAGTGATGCCCAAGGAGGATTATTTTGGGGCCACCAACTAGAGAAAAGATCTTCTCCATCGACTTTTATCTATACTTATAATAGTTGGAATTTTAACTCTCCACAGGTAACCCTTGGAGAGGGCTATACACAGTGGGATAATGGTTATCCAAATAGTAATGCAAAACCTGGTAATTCCTATCAGTACGCTTATATAAATAATGCTTGGAATATGAGAAATGAAAGACAAAACGTGTCTTATTATCATATTATGGAGGTGGAATCCGCTACCGTTACAGCTGTAACGGGATATACTCAAATAGGAAGCGGAGCGTATGATGGACATACTTATTGGAGATCTACTGGAACAGGATATTGGAATACAGCCTCGCAAACAACCATTCCTAATATTAGCACCTCAGAGATTCCCGCTGGGGTGGATAAATATTTATTTGTTCCAAATTCTCAAGCTGAATATAAATTTATTCAAAATTCAGGCATGTCAACAAATAATTATTGGATAGGAATATTTCAGCTGTCCACGGCCACAAGTAATAACTCAGATTGGATTCCTGTAAAAGGAAATTTCTCTGCCATAAATCAAGGGTTTAAAGAAAAAATTGAGCCTTTAGAGGTCTTTACCCTAGAATATAACCATACAATCACCCAGGAGGATGTTAATGCTGGGGGTGTTTCAAACACCATAACCGTAACTGCAGGAAGTCATAATGTAAGTGATACCAGTGATGATGGAGATGATACCGATGGCAATACAACCGATGATCAGACGGGAGTGCCAATTAATGTTATCAGGCTTATTGAAGTTACTAAAAGCGCTACTGTTTCTGATGTGGACGGTGATGGAGTGAATTCTGTGGGTGATATTATTACCTATACTATTAGCGTAACAAATTCAGGAACAGTAGATCTTTCGAGTTATTCAATTTCAGATACTTTAACCGATGGAAATAGTTCGACTTTATCATTTACTGGAAATGTAAGTTATGTATTTACTCAAAAGAATAGCGTATTTAATTTAAGGTCTTACTCCAATTTCTGGAGGGGTTCTGACCCTAATTGTAATTGTACATCTGTAGCTTATATATGGAGTGGGAGTTCATCTAATGACCCCCAGTTTTATGATCGCTCTTATAGTGATTATACTAATTATAGCTCTTTAGTGGAAAGGGATGATGGGGCAACCTCTATGTCGGGCTATACTTATTTAGCTTCTTATAATGGACACTCCTATTTTAGAAAAGCTAACTATGACAATCGTTGGTATAATGCTACATCCTATGCACAAAGTCGAGGGGCATATTTAATGATTATTGACACTCCTGGGGAGTATGAATTTCTTAGAAACACATTATATGCTTTAGCAAAAGCTTCATATAATTCTGATTACTGGATAGGTCTAAGGCAGAGAGATGGTATGGGTACTAATTATAACGAGGGTTGGTATTGGTATGGAAGAAAACAAGACACGGGACTTTTTGATTCCTCAATAAGCAATAATAGTAATGTAACAGATGCCAACAGTACCCCTTGGGAGAATACCGTGACAGTTACTCAAACAACAAACTTTGATACGACACTTAAATCTGGGGAGACCGATGTCTATACAGCTTCATACGTTATTACGCAGTCTGATGTGGATAGTGGAGCAGTAATTAATGTAGTTTCTGCCACCTCAAGCAGTCCAGGAAATACAAATGATGTCACTGACATGGGAGATGATCCTAATACCGCAGCCCCTGATGATCCTACAGTAGTAACACTTGTTGCCAGTAACTCATTAGATGTAACTAAAACAGCTACGGTATCTGATGTTAATGGTAATTCTTCAAATGATGTTGGCGATATAATCACCTACACCATTACAATATCAAACACCGGTAATCAAACGCTCTCAAGTGTTACCATAAGTGATACACTAACTGATGGAGCGCGAAATAATTTGAATTCCACTCTGGCCTCCATTACATTTGTTTCGGCTACCCCAGGATCTACCTCTACAACTCTTATACCAGGAGGCGCGGTAATTTATACTACCTCAACAACCATTACAAATATCTCATCTACTACAGCATTTATTCAAAATGTGGCTATAGTTACGGCAAGTTCTCCAGGACAGACAAATAATATCTCCGATACAGCAGATGACGGAGATGATACTGATGGTGAGCTGCTGGATGATCCTACTCAGGTTATGCTTGTTCCAAATGCCGAGATAGCCGCTACAAAAACAGCCTCAACAACCGACAATGGTGATGGTATGTTAGGAGTGGGAGATATAATTATATACACTATAACAGTTACAAATACAGGAAACTTGACTCTAACGGGGATTACCTTAGATGATAATTTAAAAAATGGAAATGGAACAGTACTAAGTTTAAATACTTCTCCTACTTTTGTTTCTTCTTCTCAGGGGTCAGTCTCAGGGACACTACTATATGATGAGGGAGCTACCTATACAGCATCCTATACGATAACACAGGCAGATGTTGATAGTGGCTTGGTTTCTAATAGTTTGATAGTTACGGCAAGTTCTCCAGGTCAGACTAATAACGTTTCTGACACAAGTGATGTTGGAAATATTGGAGCCGGAGATACCGATGCAGATCCAACCATTACAAACTTACCTAACATAAATACGGTAACTCTTAAAAAATTGGCTGATGTTATAGATGTTGATGGAGATGGGACAACAAATCTTGGGGATATTATAAAGTATACATTTGAGATTACCAATACAGGAAATTCTTCTCTAAACTCAGTTACTTTAGTTGATAATTTGACCGCAATATCTGGTGCAGCCTTAACCAATTCCATTACAATAATTGAGAGCTCAACAAACCTAGTAACTAAATCTAATTTTTATAATGGATGGACTCAATCGGGCACACAACATTTTGGATATAATTTTATGCCTGACCAAATCATGTATTATTTTAGTTCATCCTCAGGACTTACTTCTGCCCAGTTAGGGAATGCTTTAGTAGACGGTAAAAATTATATTGATTACACGGGGAATTCTAATGGTAATCCAGCCTCAGATTCTCAAGCTAATAGTAGAAGAATTAGATCAACGGGAGGTGCTGCCCCAATGTATTATCAAAATTTCAATTTTGATCCTAACACCACTTATACAATATCAGTTTATGCTAAAGCTTATGGTGGTCAGGGAGCAGAAACATTTAGGTTATTTGCTCACGATGGATTTAATATAGGGGCATTATCAGATACTCAAATAATAGATGCTGCCTTTAAATCAACATTTACTTTGACTGGAGATTGGACAAGATATCAGTATACCTTTAAAACCTCGTCAGGGGCCACTGCAGGTAGAGTTGGTATTTCCAATATGATGACAGGAAATGGTTCGTATTTCTGGGGAATTCAACTTGAAAAAACTCAAGGGGCCACACCTTTTATATATACTTACAGCAGTACTGTAACAAGACCTCAAAGTTTAATTGGAGATTATGCAAATACTGTTACAGCATCTGAGACAATTAAATTAGTGGGGTATTATCCAATTGCACAAGAGGCTGTAGATGCTGGGGCGGTATCAAACACTGCTGTAATAACAGCGAGCTCTCCAGGTCAAACTAATAATGTGTCAGACACATCAGATGATGGAAATGCCTCAAATGGAAATGACAATCAAACACAAACAAATATTGATGGGAATCCAAAAATTAATGTTGTAAAAACTGACTCTTGGACAGATAACAACGGAAATAGTAAGGTAGATATTGGGGATTTAATTACTTATACCATAACCGTTTCAAATACAGGAAACACATCTTTATCTTCGATAACTCTTACCGATGTCTTTACAACTTCACTAAGTGAAACATTAACCCTAACTACCCAACCAAGTAGGATCTCCTCTAGTATGGATTCAAGTTTAGGAAACTTAAAAGTGGGAGAAAATGCAGTTTATGTAGCAACATTTATTATTAATCAAGCGGCTTTTGTAAGACCGTTCATTCAAAATAAAGTTAACATTGTTGCAAGTGCTCAGGGTCTTACTGGAAACGTTACGGATACCAGTGATGATCCTAATACAGCGGATGTTGATGATACGACGAAAACTAACATGGAGCCAGATAGTAGTATTGAAGTGACTAAGACATATCAGATTATTGATAATGGAAATGGGACAACAGGAGTGGGTGATATTATCAAATTCATAATTAATGTTGAAAACACTGGAAACACAAGTTTAACAGGATTAGTTATTACTGATACTTTAACTGATGGTGATTCTAATGTGGTTTCAATTACTGACGGGCCATATTTTGTGAGTTCCACTTTAAGCTCAACACAAGGAAATTTAAAAGTTAGTGAAACAGCCTCTTATATTGCATTTTTCACAGTGAACGCTCAGGCTTTTGCTTCGGGAAGTGTAATAAATACAGTTTCTGCTACTGCCAGTAGTCCTGGAAAAACTAACGATGTTACTGATGTTTCTGATGATCCAAATACACCTGCAGCTAATGATCCAACAGTTGTAAATGTTAATGCTACGGCTTCTTTAAATGTTGTTAAAACATTTACAGTATATGATGGAGTAGCTGACGGCATTGTTGGAGCTGGAGATACTATTAACTATACTATAACTGTAGAAAATAATGGAACATCCGTAATTTCAAGTCTGACCTTGGTTGATACAATTGTTGATGGCAATGGAGCAGCGTTGAGCCTAACCAGTGGACCAACATTTTCTGCACAAAGTCAAGGCTCTGCTCAAGGAACACTCAATGTTGGCGAAACAGAAACATATGTAGCCAGCTATCTTATACAATCTGCGGCCGCTTTAACTGGAAAAATTAGTAATACAGTTGTTGCTACGGCAAGTGACACACAAGGGAATTTAGTTTCTGATAGGAGTGATAATGGGGATGATACTGACGGAAACACTTTAGATGATTTCACCGTTACAACGATTGATTTAACTCCTTCTATTGATGTTTCTAAAATTGTAGCGATCACAGATAATAACTCAAATGGTTCAACAGATTTAGGAGATCTGCTTACTTATACAATTGTTGTTTCTAATACTGGAAATGTTAATTTAAATACAATTACTGTTACGGACACTCTTACTGATGGTGATAGTAGCACCCTCACCCTAACATCTACTCCTACTTTTGTTTCTGCTAGTTCAGGATCAAATGCAAATCTTATTATAATTGGAGGGTCAGCCACTTACAGAGCCACCTTTATAATAAATCAAGATGCTGTAGATAGTGCAAGCGTAATAAATACAGCATTAGTTTCTGCTACAAGTGTAATAAGCGGAGAAGTTGTTAATGATCAAAGCGATGATGGAGATGATACAGATGGTAATACAACAAATGATCCTACAGTTGTATCAATCACAGTAACACCATCCTTGGAGGTTGTTAAATCGGCTGTTGTTTCTGATGTAAATGGAAATAGTATTACAGATAAGGATGATATTATCACCTACACTATAGGTGTTAAGAATAATGGTAATGTTACTCTTACCGGATTAACACTTACTGATACCCTGACTGATGGTAATACATCAACACTTAGTTTAGATAGCGGTCCAACATTTGTATCAGCGACAACAAGTTCAACTGCGACTACCTTACTGGTTAGCGGGGTAGCGACCTTTACAGCATCTTATACGATAAGTCAAGGAGCATTAGATAGTGGTCGAGTACTTAATAGTGTTCTGGCCACAGCAAGTAGTCCAGGTCAGACAAATAATGTATCGGATACAAGTGATGATCCAACAACGGCTACACCAAATGA
>CETH01013984.1_pt1 | contig 22817 bp, 23 predicted proteins | sample 361461 | NCBI WGS metagenome assembly CETH01 (sample SAMEA2622695, study PRJEB7988) | marine metagenome | isolation source: saline water (ENVO:00002010), including
GCCCTCGTAATTAGTCTTGTCAATGCAAAATTGACAAGCTTTTCTTCTTGTGAAATAACGTGAACGAGATTTCTTTTGATAAGTAGATTTTTCATCTTTAACAATTACTTTATTTGTCGTCAATTTATATCTCCATTGTCAGTTGTCAGTCTATAATTATAAATCACCAAGGCAATTCATCAAAGTTTTCCGAATCTTCAGACGCCGTAGGTTCTACATTAGAGCCTGTAGGAGGAGCAGAATTACGACTATCCAAAAACCTTACTTCAGAGGCATTAACATCCAAAGACACTCTTGTCTCACCATCATTAGATACATAGGTTCTACTGCTCAACCTTCCTTCAACATAAACTTTACTTCCACGTTGTAAAAATTGATTACAGTTCTCTGCCAATCTATTCCAGGCGCTAACTCTAAACCATTCGGTTTCTTCTCGATCTTCACCTTCAGAAGTTTTGTACCTTCTATTAGTAGCAACAGTAAAAGAAGTAACCGGATTACCGTTTGGGGTATATCTCATTTCAGGATCAGATCCTAAATTACCTATTATAATTAGCTTGTTTAACGTCACAATATAACCTTTTAACCTATGAAACTTTTGTAATCATATGTATCAAAACTTCTTGATTAGCTTCTAATATTTTATTGAATTCTTGAGTTTTTAAGGAATTCATTTTAAGAAGTGTCCTAACATAATTACCTTCATGAAAATCATCAACAGGAAATGAAAGTCGTCGAATTCCCCATATTTCTTGCTCTTCTATATCCCCGCCTTGTTCTTTAATATATCCAGATATACCTTCTAAAATATTAGATGCTTCATCATCATTGGCAACAGGGGATAATGCCATGATTAATTCATAATTCCTTATTCTCTCAGACAATTAATAAGCTCCTATCAACTTAAATTTGACCGCATTGCAGTATATCACGCCTAGCAATATTCAAACAACAAATAGACACATCTAGAAATAAGTATTGACATATTGGAAGAACACGCAAAGAATATCGTTTATAAACAGAATCAAATAATCTTTATTACATTATGAAGGAAAAAAAATGAAAGATTCAAACACACTAACGGGTGCTGAACTAATATCTCAATCTTTAAAAATGGAGGGAGTAGAAAATATTTTCACACTGGCAGGAGACCATATTCTCCCCGCTTTAGACATAATGCATGATCAAGGATTTAACATATACGACACACGACACGAACAAGCCGCTACCCATATGGCCGATGCCTGGGGAAGGATAACAGGCAATTTAGGTGTGTCAATTTATACAACCCCTGGGTTTGCAAATGCTATACCGGGCATTGCAAATGCTCTACATTCTGAAAGCCCTTTACTATCTATAAGTGGCTCTGCCGAACTCGACGAATTAGGCCGAGGAGCAATGCAGGAAATAAATCAAGTAGAAATGGCTCAGCCCATAACAAAAGGAAGCTGGATGGTAACAGATCCTCATAGAATTCCAGACATGATTTCACATGCGATTAGAGTAGCATTTGATGGTCGAAGAGGACCTGTTCATTTAACAATTCCTGTAGACATCCAACAAATGACAATCCAAAAAGATGCCATTAATTTTTATACTCCTGCACAGTATCGTGCGCCTAAAACGACATTAGCATCAAAACAACAGATTAAAAAAACTATCGATATAATGAAAAATTCAAAGCGGCCCTTAATAATCTTAGGTAGTGCCGCAACTTATTCTGATTCTGGAACAGAAATAGAAAAACTTGTAGAAACAATCAAATTTCCAGTTATGACAGAGGGAGACGCTAGAGGATTCATTGCTGATAATCATCCTTACTCTAGAGGGTTTTTCGATAGCGCATTAAATATGGCTGCCAGAAAAATTAAGGAAGCTGACTTAGTTATATTAATGGGAAGGCGTCAAGATGTGATTATAGGGTACGCCCTAGAACCTACTATATCTAAAAATTCAAAATTGATTCAAATAGACCCCGAAGGATCAGTAATAGGAAGGAACCGTGGAGTAGATATAGGAATTATAGGAGATATATCTGAAATAGCTAAACAATTAACAAATGAAGCAACCAAACATTCTTGGGATAATTCAGAATGGTTAGACATTTTATCTAACGAACAGGTTAAACAAAAAGACTCTATTAAAGAATTGGCTAAAGAGTCTGCCCCAATGCATGCCTCATATGTGCACAAAACAGTGGCTCAACATTTAAACCCTGATGATATTTTAGTATTTGATGGAGGCGATTTTTGCCATTATGGAAGAGCATATTATGAAGCTAACGCTGCTAAATCCTATTGGTATCTTCCACCTTCTGGAATGCTAGGCCAAGCGTTACCTACTGCAATGGCTGCGAAAATTGCATTTCCTGATCGCAGAGTAATTATGTTTACTGGGGACGGTTCCTTTGGATTTAATGGAATGGAATATGACACAGCTGTAAGGCATAATTTACCTATTATGGGCATAATGGGAAATGACTCTACTTGGGGTATAGATAAACATATTCAAGTCAATGTATTTGGAAAAGCAGTTGCAACAGATTTACTACCATCAAGATATGACCAAATAGTAAAAGCATTAGGTGGACACGGTGAATTAATTGAATATCCAGCAGACTTATCCGAAGCTATTGAAAGAGGATTTAAACTTAATAAGCCAACATTACTTAATGTAGAAATCCAAAATGTTATTAGTCCAAGAGGACAAGCTGCTAGTAATAAATGGACAAGTCGCACCCCAGACCCTCTCTAAACAATGTTAAACTAAAATCATAATTACAAGGTAGGAGTATCCTGTAAATGAATGTTAAATTAGTAACTGTAACCCCAAACGCGGAAGAAACTATGGGGTATGTAGCTCGTGTTAGTAACCCTAAAAACCAAGATAATCCTAATGTTGCAGGTCTTTTATCTTATTGTATTAAACACGGCCATTGGAGTGTCTTTGAACAAGCACATATGACTGTAGAAATTAACACTACAAGGGGTCTTGCTGCACAAATACTTCGACATAGATCATTTACTTTCCAAGAATTTTCTCAAAGGTATGCTGATGCATCTATGTTAATAGAAGAAATACCGTTACCTGAATTACGTCGCCAAGATCAAAAAAACAGACAAAATAGTATTGATGACGTAGATTTGGAAATAATAAAAAAATTTAATAAGTTAATGAGAGCTCATTTTGATGAAGGAATTGATATTTATAAAGAAATGCTTGACGCAGGTATAGCAAAAGAGTGCGCTAGATTTGTACTTCCTCTTGCCACCCCTACTAGGCTCTACATGACCGGTTCAGTAAGATCATGGATTCATTATATTAATTTACGCTCTGCCCATGGAACACAAAAAGAACACATGGACCTTGTTGAAGAAATAAAAGCTGTCTTCTGTAAACAATTTCCGACTGTCTCTAAAGCACTCAACTGGCTTTCATAAAATTCAAAAGTATAATTTAAATACAATACGTCACCGGAGGAAAAAATGGTTACATCCGAAACAAAACGTGAAACCCCAAAATTTGACTGGTTTATCCCAATCGATGGTGACGGACACCATATTGGAACAGCTGAGGCCGAAAGACCTCCAACATTTGAATATTTAAAAGAGGTTGTACAAACAGCAGAAAAAGAAGGTTTTTACTCTTTATTAATTCCAACTAGATTTGCAAACGGGCTTTTTGATCAAAATTCTCCATTAGCAGAAACTTGGACTATGGTTACAGCATTAGCTGCTGTAACCACGAAAATTCGATTTCTAGTAGCTGTACGACCTGGATTTATTTCTACAGGATTATTTGCACAAATGGCCGCAACTTTAGATCAAATATCTCAAGGTAGATTGGATATCAATATTGTGCCAGGGGGTATAAAAGGAGACTTTGAAAGATTCGGAGAAAAGACGGATCACAGCAAAAGATATGAAAGAGCAGAAGAATTTATTGCTGCTTGTCGTAAATTATGGGAAACTCCAGCTCCTGTTAGCTTTACTGGCGATTCTATAAATTTAGATGGTGCCGTATGTTCCCCAGGACCACACGGGGATCCTTCATTTTATATAGGAGGAGCCTCTGAGAGTGCTTTAAATCTATCGGCTAGGCAAGGTGACACGTATTTGGCATGGATTCTTCCCAAGGAAATTTTAGGACCGCATCTTGAAAAAACAAAAATGATTCATGAAAAATCTGGACGTCCTGCAAGATTTGGATTAAGAACTCACATTATTGTCAGAGATAAAGAGGAGGATGCTTGGGACGCTTCAAAAGAGCTATTATCTTTAACTGATAAATCGGTAGCAGAGCAAAGGCAAACAACATTTAAAGGAACTCCTATGGTTGGACAAAAATCTCAATCTAAACGATACGAAGATCACCGTGTAGGAAACCACTTGTGGAATGGAATATCAACCGTAAGAGTAAATTGCGGCACAGCAATAGTAGGAAACCCTGAACAAGTAGCTGATGAATTATTAGGATACTGGAAATTAGGTATAGATGAATTTATCCTATCAGGATATCCACATGTAGAAGAATGTAGTCGTGTATCAGACAGTGTATTGCCAATATTAAGAGAGAAAATAAATTTAGCATCAAATAGCTAATAAATTAACGATGCAAAATATAGAAACAGTTTTAGGTCCTATCCAAACTTCCGAGTTAGGGTTTACTCTTTCACACGAACACGTTGTCGCTAGTTCAGCGGGCATACCTCACATATATCCAGAATTCATACAACGTACAAAAAGTATACAAGAAAGTATTGATGTGCTAAAGAAAGTTAAGGCGAATGGTGTCGATACAATCATTGACTTGACAACAATGGATTTGGGTAGAGATATAAACTTATTAAAACAAGTCGCAAAAGAATCTGGGATCAATATAATTTGTGCTACTGGAACTTGGCGTGACATACCTAGATCTTTCTGGTCTGCATCTATAAATTCGATAAAATCTCTATATGTGCGAGAAATCACCCAAGGCATTGAGAATACAAATATAAAAGCAGGTATTATAAAAGTCGCAAACGATTCTGATGGTGTTACTCATGAAGGTGAAATTATATTGCGAGCCGCCGCAAGAGCGCAAATGGAAACGGGTGCGCCAATTTCGACCCACACATGGGCTCCTAAAAAAATCGGTAATGAACAAATTAGAATATTCCTGGAAGAAGGAGTAGATCTGAATCGTGTTTATATAGGTCATAGCAATGATTCCGTCGATACAGGATATTTAAAAGGAATTATAGAAAAAGGCGCATGGCTAGGAATGGATAGATATCCAGGCGGTAGGCAACCTGGAACCCCTAACTGGAAAAAAAGAACAGAAATACTTGCAAGTTTAATACAAGATGGCTATGGAGATAAAATCATGCTGGGTCACGACTGGGCCGTAAAACTAGCCATTGAGTCCGAAGAAAAACAAGCTGAAAGAAAAAAAAGTAACCCTGATGGATATTTATTTATAAAAAATAAAATCCTACCTAAATTAGAAGAGTTAGGGGTAACTAAAACTCAGATTCAAAATCTTATGGTAACTAACCCTTATAAATTTTTATCCAATTAAAAAGTAAAAGGTCTTTCCAGACATGCCAGAAAGACCTTAGTTTGTGAAGGCGTCCCAAAGAACACCTACTTGGTTAGCCTCCTACTATAAATATCCAATTTCTGATCTACCTCCTTAATAAGGCCATCTGAATTCATATGTCCACTCCCCATGTGCCTCTACTTATATTATAAACTGTACGTGGTATCGTCTAGCAAAAGTGGAGTTATAAAATGATCGATAAATTATCTGGAGTCATTTTGTGGACAGAAGATCTAAAAAAAATGTCAGAATTTTACACAAATGTCTTAAATCTAAAACCTAATTCTGTAAAATCAAATTATATGGTTTTCTCATGGGTGAATGGTAATGAAACATTCAAATTCAGTATAGGGTCTCACCCAAAAGTGTCTGGCAAATCAAATGATTCATATAGAATTATGATTAATTTTAATGTAGATAACATTTATGAAGAGATCGAACACTTAAAAAAATATAATGTGCAAATAATACGTGAACCAGAAAAAGAAAAGTGGGGTGGAATTGTGGCTTCTTTTCTAGACCCTGACAGAAATATCATTCAACTATTACAGCATCCTGAAATCAGATAGTTTCTTCAAACCCATGTTGCCTTAAATTAGTAGCTTCTCGCAAATAAATATTTTTTATCTGAGAAACTTCCCTATCAGAATTAATATGAACCATCACCCGAATACATTTTTGTTGAGCATCGGGGACATCCATCTCATGCGCACACATTAAAGCAACATTTGTCCAGCCAATTTTTCGAGCCGCTACAGCAGGAAATTGAGCATTTAAATCAGATGTAGTAGTGAAAAATGCACTAATCACATCTGCATCATTAAGATTGTTCGCATCTATCAATTCTTCTAGCAATTCAAGCGTTGCATCGATAATCGAATCATCCGAATTTTCTTCGGCTGTTGTTGCACCTCTTATTGCTCTAACTTTACTCATTTTAATTCCTCAATAAATTTGCTAGCCTCGACAACCTTCCTGCCCTTATTAGCTTTAGATATAACATCTAATAAAGCGCTTCCAACTATTGCACCATCTGCAAAACCTGCAATTTGCTCTATGTCTTTCTTACTTGAAATGCCAAATCCTACCAAAATAGGCAAGTTTGTTTGTTTTCTTATATTATTTACCAAACCCTCAATATTTTGCGACATTCTACTATTTGCACCAGTCACACCCGTCAGGCTAACGCAATATATGAAACCACCTGCGATAGAACATGCTGCTGCAATGCGTTCTTCTGTACTTGTAGGAGCTAATAAAGGAATAAGATGAATATCTTTTCCTTTACATAAACAAGCTATATCTTCAGCTTCTTCAAAAGGCAAATCCGGAATTATGATCCCATCTATGCCAACAGAATCTGCCTTATCCATAAATTCAGAGATACCATAAGTCAAGAATGGATTAAAATATCCCATAAATATAAGAGGTGTTTCTGGATTTTCTGTTCTTATTTTCTGGGCAATATCAAAAGCAGTATTCATATTAACCCCATTTTCCAAAGCTTTAAAGCTTGTCATCTGGATAGTAGGACCGTCTGCAAGCGGGTCACTAAAAGGAATCCCTAACTCAAGCATATCTGCTCCAGAATCCAACACAGAATTTGCTATCTCATAAAAAGAGGAGATATCTGGATATCCAACCGTTAAATAAGGGACGAGTGCTATACTACTGTCAGCTTTTAACGATGCTAATTTATTATCAATTCTATTGCCCACAATTTTATCCTTGTACATAAAATAAAGAAATTATGTCAACACTATCATATTACAAATAAAATCAACATTAAAAATTAAGCCGCTAAGGCAACTAAGACAACAAACAAATTCTGTAAAGAATGTGTTATTACAGGAGCCCAAATCGTCTTAGCTTTATAGTATAAAAACGATATCATTATCGAACTGAAAAACAACGGCACAAAAAATCCGATTGATCCATGCATAATAGCAAAAATACCTGAAGAGAGAAATATCGCATAAATAAGTCTGAATTTTCCTAAAAATGCATTAAAAAGGAATCCTCTAAAGAAAAGTTCTTCCAGAATCGGAACTAGAAAACAAATGGTAATCAAATTTATATATATAACAAATCCATCCCCTAGAATATCTGGTGGCACAAGAGTAGGCATAAAGATTTCTATTCCTAAAGTAGCAATAAAAATCACATATAAATATATGAATATAAAGTTGACTCCTAACAAAAAAATAGAACTGACAATTTGAATACATGTAGGCTTTTTAAAATTAATTGTTTTTGAAGTAATATGGCCAGTTTTTATACCAGCGAAAATAAATAACCCTAGAAAAAATTGCGGTAGCGCAATAGCCCATGGAACCAAATATGCAACAACAGAAACATTAGCATATAACGTAAGGACGTATTTAACTAATAAAATATTCAAATAAACTGATAAAAGAACAAAAATACCTACAAAAATATATTTATAACTTGGATTGTATTTTAATCTTTGGGGATCCAAATCAGTAACTCATTTTTATGAAGTAAGCCATTCAATATCTCCATATAAGCTACCTGAATGTTGTCTATTAATAAAAACTTGGTATTCTGATTTAGCGTCATCAAGCAAACCGTCCAATCCGTGACCTGGATAAAATCTAATATTACCTGAAAGATTAAATAATTTTGTACTTATACTGTTAAGTAACTCATCAAAAGCCTCTGGCGATTTTGACTTTCCAGGACCTCCTACAAACAAAGTGTCACCTGTAAACAAATGGTCATCTAGTATAAAACAGGTAGACCCCTCAGTATGCCCTGGTGTAAAAATAGATTTTACAGTAACATTCCCTATTTTAAATTCTTCATTACCATTAAGTAGAATGTCAGGGTATTGAGATAATGCATGGGAGTCTAAGGCACCCATTGCGACCGGAGCCTTAATCGAAGCAATTACTTTTTCAAATCCCAATAAATGATCTATATGATTGTGCGTGATTGCTATCATCTGAACATTAGTTTGAGATGCAAAATCAATTAACTCTTCAGGTTTATCTGGAGTATCAATAAGCAAACTTTCATTAGTTTGATTACAAACAATTAAATATGCATTGTTATCATATGGTCCGCATTTAAATCTATATAATCTGAAAATATCATTAGCAAAATAGGCATTCATCAATAAATCTCCCAAAGTCATATTAATTTAGACTAAATGTTAATATAAATATATCTTTAGAATATCAAGAACAATACGATTAGGAAAACAATATGGAAAACGAAGATTTAAGTTTGGGCACTAGTGCACACATCGGAGAAAACGGAACTAGGATAAAACTAACTTGTGATCATCATAATTCAACAATGTATGTTGTTTCCTCAGAATCAAATTGGGTTTGCGGAAAAGATTCAATACATACCCATTCTATAGCGGGATTCTTCAAAGATCTTGTTAAGCTTGAAGATAAAAATGTTGATCATTTAATGCAAAAATGGGGAATTTATTATCGAAGTGACTCCGTAACACCTTAATTTACCAAAAAATTTTTACAATTTTGTTAACTTTTTGCAACATTCAAAAAAAACAGGTTGATTTATTGTTAGAAAATGCTATACATTAGCGGTGTTAAATAAATTAGTCTAAATAAGGTCGTATTTACTATGTATATGAAATCTTTTAATGTTCCAAAAAAACTACTCTTGTTTATATCGAGTTTACTGCTCTTCATAATGATTCTTCCTGCATGTAATTCTGATGACACTTCTAGTTCATCCAATAGTGGCGAATTTATTGGAAAATTTGGGATGATATTAGTTGGCCCAAGAGACGATAAAGGTTGGTCACAAGCTCATTTTGAAGGTGGTCAACATATAGTTGACTCTATTGGAGCTGAAATGATCGTAGCAGACTTGATAAATCCTGCTGATTCTCCAAATACTACCGTTGAACAGGTAGCATCCGATATGATTGCTCAAGGTGCAGAACTAATATTTGCAACTTCAGACGATATGAAAGATGGAATACTTGCAGCAGCAAAAGACAATCCGGATGTCCCAATGATATGGTCTTCTGGAGACAGTGCATGGGCAGAAGGAAAAGCACATAAATCTGATTTAGGTAATCTTGGAAATATCATGGGCCAAATGGAATTTGGTAAATACATGGCCGGTTGTGCCGCAGCATCTGAATCAAAATCAGGAAATATAGGTTTTCTAGGACCCCTAATTAATGATGAAACAAGAAGATTGGCAAATGCTGCTTATGTTGGAGCAAAGGATTGCTGGGCAGACAAAGGCAACGATCCTGCTAATCTAAATTTTGAAGTTACTTGGATTGGCTTCTGGTTCCATATCCCTGGTGTAACCCTCGATCCTACAACTGTTGTAAATGATTTTTATGACTCAGGTGTAGATGTAGTTATATCTCATATAGATACTCCAGAAGCACTAATAGTAACTGACCAAAGAGCTTCATCAGGTGAAGATGTTTTGGTGGTAGGATATGATTACGAAAACTCTTGTGATCAAGCTCCATCCGTTTGTCTTGGAGTACCATATTTTAACTGGGGCCCATCTTATACTAATGTTGCTAAATCTGTAGGAAATGATTCCTTTAAAGCAACTTTCGATTGGGTAGAACCAGAAATTAAAAATGGAAAAACTGACGAAGACTCTATGATTGGATTTAAATATGGTGAAGCGTTATCAAACGAATCTAAAAAAAGAATTGAGTCAACAGCAAAAGAACTTTCAGGAGATGTTAGAAACATATTTACCGGACCTTTAAATTACCAAGATGGCTCTGAATATGTCTCTAACGGAAAAACTGCTTCCTTATCTGAAATTTGGTATACCACTCAGCTATTAGAAGGGATGGTTGGAGATAGTGGTAGTAATTAAATTATTACCCTAATAAACAAAAAGGCGGTTGTTTAATCGCCTTTTTTGTTTGATCAAAATAATATGAAAATAGAATTCAAAAATATCTCAAAAACGTTTGGAAATGTGAAAGCTAATGAGAATATAAGTTTTACCATAGATTCAGGTACTATTCACGCTTTGATAGGAGAGAATGGAGCAGGGAAATCGACTTTAATAAAGATATTATCTGGTCAAATTTTTCCTGATCATGGGTCCATTATGTTGGACGGCTCCAATATAGAACTAGGGTCAACAAACGAAGCCAATGAAAAAGGTATCGGAATATTAGGTCAAGACCCATTAGACTTTAGTAATTTCACAGTCTTAGAAAGTTTCATAGCTGGGCACCCCTCTTCCTCATTCGTGTTCTCTAAAAAAAATATAGCGAAAAAAATAAATGAATACTTAACTCAATTTAACTGGAACATACAACTAAATTCATTAGTAAAAGATTTATCTGTTGGAGAAAGACAACAACTGGAATTAATCCGACTTCTTGATAAAGGAGCTAAAGTGATTATCTTAGATGAGCCAACAAGCGGATTCTCACTTGAGCAAAAAAAGAAAGTATTTGAAACATTAAAAATACTTTCTAAAAATGGTTTTACAATAATATTAGTATCTCACAAAATTGAGGAAATTTTAGAAATATGTTCACACGCAACAATTATGCAAAAGGGCCGTTTAGTAAATACCATCGATTTACCAACTGATCCTCAAACTTTAATAGATTTAATGTTTGGTCCACAAGATATTTCCAATAAAAAATCTGCCCCTGAATTAAATTTAGATTCAATATCCAAAATAAATTTAAATATATCCGACTTTTCTATCAAATATAATTCTGATTCAGAAAACGACACACACACTATAGATATACCTCAAAAAATAATTATAGGAATTGCAGGACTTCAAGGATCCGGAGCAGACAAATTTATTCAACATTTCCAATCTAATCCTAATCAAATTAGTACTTCTAACAAATCTTATCTAGATAAATCAACCATTACATACGTACCTGCTGATAGGCTTGAGAGAGGGCTTTTCCCTGATATGACGATATGTGAACATATAGCACTAGCTTATAATCACAAAAGCACCGTCGACTGGAACGAAATGGAAAATTTAAGTCAGTCCTTAATTAATAAATATGGAATTGTTGGAACTCCAAACTCAGTTGCTAAAACGTTATCTGGGGGAAACCAACAAAGACTTATGTTGTCACTAATCACAGAATCTACGGAATTATTGTTATTAGAACAACCTACAAGAGGGTTAGATATACAATCTGCTAATTATGTGTGGGAAAATTTATCAACCACTAAAAAAACAAAAACCCTTACATTATTTTCTTCTACGGATATAGATGAAATATATGCTTATTCTGAATATGTAATTTGTTTTTTCAACGATCACATCGTAGCTCACGGATACCCTAAAGATATTACTAAAGATATAGCGATGCAAAAAATTTCTGGTAATTAACACATATGTATAAGAACCTATTTAAAAATATTGTCACAGTCTCAATATCTATATTTTTTGTAACAATAGTTTTATTCATATTAAATTCTTCTCCCTTAGATATATACAAAGCTCTATTTGATGGTGCTTTTGGAAATCTTGATAAATTGTCTAGAACTATGTTAATCACATCTATTATGGCCTTAACTGGATTAGCACTAGTAATAACTTTCTCAGCAGGCCTATGGAATATAGGAATTGAAGGCCAAGTGCTATTTGGAGCAATTGGAGCCACATTCATTGCTAGATCATTTCTAGGAGACAATTTAATTTCACCGTTTTTGGCAATCCTTTTTGGGGCCGTTTTTGGAAGTTTTTTAGGGTTTTTATCAGCAATACTCAAAACTAAATTTAATGTTCATGAAATATTTGGTGGGTTGGGGCTTGATTTTGTTGCTTCCGGGCTAATTGTTTACCTAGTTATTGGACCATGGAAGCGAGAAGGAATAGCCTCTACCGGAGGGACTGATCTATTCCCCGAATCTTCTTGGATGCCTCATATTGGGAACTCAGATTTCCCAATATTTCCTATTCTAATCATGCTAGCTGTATTTGTATTACTGTCCTTCTTATTAAATAAAACATCTTTAGGGTTAAGGTTAATAGCTACAGGGTCAAATAAAAATGCAACTGACAAATTTAAAATAAATTCAGTCAAATACATAGCTTATGCTTTCATTATAGCGGGAGCCATAGGAGGTATAGCAGGATCTATTCAAGCTACGGGTATATACCATAAGCTTGTACCAAATATATCCGGCGGATACGGATTCTTAGGAATTTTAATTGCGTTAATTGCCGGCAGGAATCTATACTCCGTTTTGTTGATAAGTTTTGTTTTTGCAAGCATAATGGTTGGCGGAGTCCAACTTCAATTGAGACTAGGAATGGATTCTAGTTTTCCTTACATTGTAGAATCTGTTTTTGTTCTTGCTTGGCTAATTACACGAGCTAGTAAAATTGACCTAAAAGTCACCAACTACATTCTTAAAAAAGATAAGTAAAATGGAAACCTACGAAGCAACATTCATAACAATTATAACGATGTCGTCACCATTGATATTTGCTGTTATAGGAGAAACAATATCTGAACGGGTTGGGATAGTAAATTTGTCCATGGAAGGAACATTATTGATAACGGCTTTGGCTGGTTTTGCAACAACAATAATTACTAACTCACCATATATTGGGATTCTTGCATCAGGATTATTAGGTGGCTCTATAGCAGCATTTATAGTTCTAGTTAACTTTAAGTTTTACCTAAATCAAATTGCCATAGGATTCATACTAACTATATTATTGTGGAAACTAAGTAGTTATTTAGGGCAGTCATACGTAAGAATTCCAGGACCTTATCTAGATATAATAACAATACCTTATCTAAGTGAAATCCCTTTCATTGGGCCCGTCATTTTTGATAATAATATAATTACAATATCTTCTATATTTCTAATCCCTATGTCTTGGTATTTTCTCTTTAAAACACAATTAGGAATTAATCTTAGATCTGTAGGAGAGAATCCTGAATCAGCAGATGCTCGAGGCATTAACGTTCGGAAAACCAGATTACTTTATGCCATGTTAGGAGGAATATTAATAGGAATCGGTGGGGCAGCTTTCAGCTTACATGTTAAGTATGGATGGTCAGAAGGACATACTATCAATTATGGATGGATTGCTTTGGCAATTGTAATTTTTGGAGGTTGGAATCCCATAAGAGGATCCTTAGGAGTTTACGGGTTTGGCGCATTGCAGGTCTTAGCTTTAAAATTACAATCAGTAACAATTGGATTTTCTCAAATATTACCTTTAATTCCTTTCCCTTTAATGATATTAACTTTAGTATTGATACAGTCAGCAAATAAAAATTCTGGCTTAGGAGTACCGAGAATTATTAGAATATTAATTTTAGGAAACCAGCCACAGGCTCTAGGAATAACTTATAAAAAAGATGTCTGATAACGAATATAACATAAAAATATTGTGGGACTCTAATTCTATAGATCTCAAAATTAAAGAAATTGCCCAATCAATTGCGAATCGATGGGAAAGAGAACCTGTTATAAATTTAGTCCCGGTTATTACCGGAGGAATGATGTTTGCATCAAAATTAATGACTGAATTAGAATCTATAGCTCCCGCTAAATGGGTCATCAATCCTTTAATTGCAAGCTCATATCAGTACTCATATGATCCCAATAAACCTGAAGTAGTTAAGATTAGTGATTATGAATCAAAGTTTCGAGACGGTTCTCCGACAATAATATTAGATGACTTAATTGATTCTGGAATCACTCTTTCTATCATAAAAAATATGATAAAAGGTATTACAAATGGAAATGTCGAAATTGCTGTGTTAGTAGATAAAACTGCCAAAAGAGCATCAAATATATATCCTGAATATTATTGTTTCGATATTGAAGAAGATTATTGGCTGGTTGGATTTGGAATGGATGATAAAGGTTTGTTTAGAGGCATGGACAGCGTTGGTTACTTAGATCAACAGATAAAATTATTATAAATATAGTATTAACTATATTCTAATCAGCTTAGCATTTGACGAAATCTCACCTATATTATTAGCATTAATATAGGTACATGCAGATCTCAATCCACCCAATACTTCAGTTATAGTATTTTTAACATTACCTCGGTCTTCTACAAGAACTGAAATACCTTCCGAAGCCCTATATTCTGCAACTCCTCCATAATGTTTTTGCATGGCTTCTGCAGAACTCATCCCGTATAACTGTCTAAATGACTTATTATCTTTTAATATAACAGGGGCTAATCCTTGAGAATGTCCTGACAACAAAGATCCTACCATAACAAATCCAGACCCTCCAGCATACGCTTTAACAACATCGGCAGAACTCTTCACTCCTCCATCAGAAATAATAAATCCAGAAAATTTATTGATTTCATCAACACATTCGATAATAGCAGACATTTGAGGATACCCAACCCCTGTAACATTTGTCGTACTACAGACACTACCTGACCCAATACCAACTTTAACTCCGTCCGCACCAGAATCCATAATCTTTGCAACCCCATCTGGTGTTACAACATTACCTGCCATAATTCCCAATCTAGGAAATTCTTTTCTAGTATCAGATATTAATGAATGAAATGAGTCTATATATCCATTAGGCACATCAAATACTATGAATTTAGGAATTTGAGAAATTTTCTTATCCATAAAAGAAAAAAAACCATGGATCTTCTTGATATTATCTAATCCAAAAGTCATAAAATTAAAATCTAAATCCAATCCAGCATTAACAGCATTCACCCAATCATTAGGTGAGTAAAACTTACTTATTGCAGTAGTAACATTAAAATCTTGCAAAGAAAGTCCCATCTCAAAAGTTCCTACAAAATCCATATTAGAAGCCATAATAGGAATGCCTTCCCAAGATATGCCTGAATTCGGGAATTCCACTACCGTATCTAATATCACTTCTTTTCTAGAATTTATATTAGAGAGCTTAGGAGATATTAAAACATCATCAAATTGTAATTTTTTGTCATCTATATTCGTCATTAAAAATCGTCTTCGGAATACCCTTCACCTTGTACCGATATAAAAGAGGGGATATCTGCAGTAAATATGGTTTCGTCTCCTGTCTCTGTGTCATCATCTGTCCAATCTTTCATATCAGCGAATTTAGTTTCATCATTTAAAGTATATCCGATGGTTGCATTAGGAATTAAAGAGATACTTTCAGATTTTTTTATAAATGATGGGGTGTTAGCTTGAGATACAGAACGAAATACTTCATTAATAATAATAGATACTTCATTTTCTACAATACTTGTAATATTTACTTCGTATTTATTACCACCTTCTATTAGACGACGTAACCTAGATCCTACTTTAGGTTCTAAGCTACCCAGAATTTGATTATTTTGATCCATTACTTTAATTCCTTTAGATGACAATACCAATTGAACAGTATCTCCTGATAGTAAATTTGAAGTATCCAGTTGTCTCGGAACATTTAATAATTTCGTAATAGCTGTTTTAGCACTTTCCTCTATATAATTTTTATTAGAAGTATTGCTGTTAGCTGAACGTTTATTAGGATCATTATTTGTTTTATTCAATCTAGAAAGATTTTTTTTAGCAATAACACTATTCTCGGAAATCACAAGTGCGCATTTAAATGCATTAGTAGCTTTATTCTTATCTCCGATTTCCATATAGGCTTTACCTAACCTGTTGTAAGCCTCTAAATCCCACGGAAAATCCTCAATTATCTCTTGATTGATAGCTGCTGCTGCATGCCAATTAGATTCTGTAGCTAATTTAATAGATTTTTTGGTCATATCTTTTTTAGCTTTATCTAAATCAGTGACGATATCGTAATAATCAGCAGCTTCGGATGTTTTCCCTAGCTTCATTAAAGCATCAGCCAATCGGTCATAAGCCTTATAATCACATTCTACTTCTTGAATCATCATACGATTAATTTGTTCAGCTTCTTCCCATAACCCCATTTGGGAGGCTTTTAAAGCATCTTTGGTATTTTTCTTGATTTGATTCAGAAGATTTTTCAAGTGGCTTTCGTTCATTTTAATCCTCTATTAGTGAACATTACTTAACAATTCACCGGCATTGTATGCTTTAATTTCACAAATGTTCAATCATTTTATGGATTAGAAATATTGGTTTTTTTGAACTTCGATGCATGAAATAGCCTGAATTCAATAATTTTAACCAAGGTTTCCAGCAAAATAGTAAATGTCATTTTTGATTTGCCATGCAGTCTTTCATCAAACAAGATGGGCATCTCAAAAACAGAATATCCAAATTTCACACATTGAAAAGTTACTTCTGGCTGAAAGCCAAATCCAGAACAGCGTATTTTATCCCAATGGATTGATTTAGCTGTTCTATAATTAAATGCTTTAAACCCAGAGGTAACATCTCTGACATTTAAAGATAATGCTTTTCTTATTCCAAAATTACCCAAAGAACTAATTGATTTTCGAAAAAAAGACCAATTGTTAGAAACATCTCCATTTTGAATATACCTTGAAGCAATAACAAGATCGTAAATATCTAATTTATCAATCATTTCTCTTATATATATGGGATTATGTGAAAGGTCTGCATCCATCTGAACTATAATTTCATATAAATTAGATATAGCCCAATTAAATCCTTGATTATAGGCGTTAGCTAATCCTAATTTATGTGGTATATCTAAAACGTGTATTCGTTCATCGTATATAGAGGATAACTTTCTTGCACAACAGGCTGTGCCGTCTGGCGAATTATCATCCACTATTAAAATATCGAGGTTAGGAATTCCTTGAGAAAATATTTTTTTCGTTAATATTGATAAGTTATTAACTTCATTAAAAGTAGGAATAATTACTAGTATTTTAGGAGTATTCATCAAAAATATCTATGTGACTTACTCTATAAAAATTTAATTGACTGAGTACCATCCAAAAATATATCTTATTTTTACCCAGAAAGTATCTCTGAGCATCTCAAAAGATGCTTTCAAAGGTTTTATTTTACTTTGATCTTTATGATACCAATTAATCGGCAACTCCAACACTGATAACGAGTACTTGTTTGCTAAAAATAAGATTTCAACATCAAATCCCCATCCGTTAATTATCTGTTTTGAAAATAATTTTTCTGCGGAATCAGCTGTGAAACATTTATACCCACATTGAGTGTCTTGGTAATTATTCACAAAAAATATCCTAACATAATAATTAAATATTCTTCCCATCAAATGCCTCATATATGGCTCATCGAATCTTCTAGCTCCAAAAATCTCTCGAGAGGCAATAACCACATCATATCCTTTACCCATATTATCAATAAATTTATCAATATAACTTGGAAGCATCGCTAGATCAGCATCAAACATTATTCTATAGTGACCTGTAGCTTTTAGCATTCCTCTTTTTACAGCAGCTCCCTTACCTTTATGAGAAGAAGAAATTAAGGATACATACACATTGCTCCTACGAGATCGATTAATCCATATGGATACTTGATCACGTGTATTGTCAGTACTGCCATCATCAGAAATGATTATCTCGCAATCATTATTCTTATCTACAAGATAATTAGCAAGAACATCTAAGGTATTTATGATTCTGGAAGATTCATTATATGTGGGTATTACGATTGATAAATGCAAAGTATTTTTCAGTAAACATATTTTTTATTAATCTGCATCTAATTCGAAAGCCTTATGTAAAGATTGAGCAGCTTTTGCCAATTGATCTTCATGAACAATACAAGTGATTCGTATTTCAGATGTTGTAATCATCTCTATGTTAACACCTTCACTTGATAATGCTTCAAACATTTTCGAAGCATATCCAGGGGAATCTTGCATGCCTGTTCCAACAATACTTATTTTTGCTAAATTATCTGAAGTTGAAAGGCTTTCTGCATTAAGGTCACTAAGAATATCAGAAACGATATCAATAGTTCTATTTAAATCAGATGATTCTACTGTAAAAGTAAGATCCGTAGTCCCCGATACACTCGAATTCTGAACAATAATATCAACACTAATATCTGCCAATGCTAATGGCTTAAAAAGACTTGCAGCAATTCCAGGCCGATCTTTCACTGAATACACCGTCACTCTAGCTACGCCTTTATCAGTAGCTATTCCATTAACTCTATTCCGAATTTCACCAACATTTTTATCCATATTATCTCCAGAGTAAATCAAAGTACCTTCTAAATCTTTAAAACTCGATGCTACAAGAATTGGAACATCATATACCATCCCTAATTCTATCGACCGTGGATTCATTTTAGCTCCATAATTAGCAAGCTCTAACATTTCCTCAAAGCCAATATGATTAAGTTTCCTCGCCTCAGGTACTAATCTAGGATCAGCTGTATATATTCCATCAACATCTGTATATATTTCACACCTTTCAGCATCAAGGGCAGCAGCCAACGCAACCGCAGTTAAATCAGAGGCTCCTCTACCAAGTGTTGTAATATCCATATCGGAAGTGACACCTTGAAAGCCCGCAACAATCACAATATTCCCTTTAGCAATTTCTTCTTCAATTCTATTAGTATCTAAATCAGAAATCTTAGCCTTACCATAACTTGAATCCGTTTTAATTCCAGCTTGTATACCACTAAGACTTACAACATCTTTTCCTATCTCATTTAAAGCCATCGCTACTAACGAACATGCTTGCAACTCTCCCGTTGAAAGTAAAACATCTAATTCTCTTCTATCAGGATTATTTGAGACTTTTGACGCTATATCCAACAAATAGTTTGTCGTATCGCCCATCGCAGAAACAGTTGCTACAATTGAGCCATTAATATCATGAGATTTTGATATTTTTTCAGCCACATTTTTAACTAGTTCTGGTGTCGCTAAAGATGAACCGCCGTATTTTTGAACCACTAATCCCATACTACACCTTCAATAAGAATATTTTATTCAAATTTATTCTACTCTTCATGGTATACACCTTTTGATGAAGGCTTTGTAACAAGAATTTCACCACTAATACCTGATTTCATAGCAGCATCTGCCATTTCGTACCCTATTGTGTATTCACGATCTATACAAAAGGCTAATATAGTGGATCCAGCTCCAGATAAATATGCCCCAAATGCACCTGAATTTAGTGCTGCCCGAATGATATTTTTCATAGGGAAAAAAATCTTCTGCCTATCTGGTTGATGCATCCTATCTTGAGTTGCATAAGTTAAATTTTTCCATTCACCTGTAACAAATGATTGAATTAACAATGCTGATCTTGAGATATTGAAAATAGCATCTTTTCTTAAAACTTTTTCCCCTAATACATTTCTGGCAGATTCAGTTTCCATAGCAACGTCAGGTACGAATAAAACCGCTTTTAAATCATCCGAATAGATAGGAACATTAGTAACATCAATTAAATCATCCTGAAATATACCTATCTGCATTCCCCCAAAAATCGCCGGTGCAACATTATCAATATGGCCTTCTACTCGCCCTGCAATATCCACTAAATCATGCTTGCTTAAAAGATTCCCGGCATAAACATTAGCAGCATATAAGCCTCCAACTAGAGCGGCAGAGCTACTTCCTGTCCCTCTTGCTAAAGCAATTTGATTATTACATTCAATAGACACAATAGGAGGTGTTTGGTCAATTTCATGAAAATATCGGTTAAAACTTTGAAGTACCAAATTGTCTTGATTAGTAGGAAGAGTATCTTCCCCATAGCCAGAAATACTAACTTTTGAAGAAGATGATGAAAGTTCTTTTACTTTGACTGTGTTCCAGATATCCAACGCAATGCCAATGCAATCAAATCCTGATCCCATGTTAGCTGATGTAGCCGGTACTTTAACTATAATTTCGTTTTTCATAACACTAAAAATAGAATTATAGCATTCCTGTGTGCTCCAAATATATTAGATACTGATACTATTAAAAAGAATATTTCAATCAAGATATTAAGTTGAACAAAAAAAATAAAGATACCCAGGTCGCTAAAGAGTTATTTGAAAGAAGTTTGAGTCACATTGATTTCGATGGGATTCGAACTCTTTTATCTAATCATGCAACATCATCAATGTCTAAAAAATCAGCACTGGAAATCACCCCTTCTACAGACCCCCTAATAGTAAAAGAATTACTAGAAGAAACATACGAAGGACGACTTTTAATAAATGACACCAACACACCTAATTTATATGGATTAGAAGACATTTCTGAATTAATCATGAGAACAAAGTTAGGAGGTATCCTAAATGGCTTAGAATCATTACACATCGCGTCATCAATAGAAATACTAACCGACTTTAAGAAATCAATTGATAACAGTATGCACCCATTAATGAAATTAAAAAAATATACTGCTGGAATCGCAGATTTAACTGAAATTTCAAACTCAATAAAATCAAAGGTAAACCCTGATGGATCAATCAAAGATTCAGCAACTCCTGAATTAAAATCAATTAGAAATCAAATTAGTAAAAATTATAATAATGTTGTTAGAAAACTATCAGGAATAATCAACTCTAGCGACCTTGAAGATACGATCCAAGACAACGTTATTTCTGTCAGAGGCGATAGGCTAGTAATACAAGTAAAAACAAATATGCAACATAAAATCCCCGGTGTTATACATGGAGCATCTAACACTGGCATGACTCAATTTATAGAGCCTCTAGAAACTATTGATCTTTGTAATGCATGGAGAAAATCTGCCTTAGAAGAAGAACTTGAAGTCATGAGAATTCTAACTGAAATTTCAAACTCTATTAGCACATATAGTGATCAACTCACATCCAACATAGAAATCATCCTTAAACTAGATCTTATAATCTCAAAAAGTAAACTGAGTAACTCAATAAAATCTAATATAGAAATATTTTCTGATTCAAATAGGGCTGATCATATAAATTTAATATCTGCATTCCATCCATTACTTGGACAAACTCCCAAGCCATTAAATTTAACTTTAAGCAAGAATCAAAAAATTTTGATAATAACTGGTCCAAACACAGGAGGTAAAACTGTTGCATTAAAAACTGTTGGTTTATTAGCAGCAATGCAACAATCAGGAATACATATTACCGGCAAATTAGGAACATATATCCCAATATTTGATGGGATATATGCAGACATAGGAGATCAACAAAGTATTGAAGGGTCGGTATCGACATTCAGTTCTCATATTGAAAATTTAAAATCTATTATTGAGATTGCAACTCCAAAATCCTTGGTTCTACTTGATGAAATAGGATCAAGTACAGACCCAGAAGAAGGTGCCGCGATAGGGAGTGCAATACTTGAATATTTCGCCAGCCAAAATATAACAACATTAGCCACAACTCACCATAGTTCTATTGTCATAACAGCTGAAAACAATCCTCTAATGAAAAATGCAAGCTTTCATTTAGATCCCGATACCTTATTCCCAACTTATGAGTTGCAAGAAGGGATATCGGGTAGAAGTTATGCCTTATCTATAGCTTCAAATCTTGGCTTGCCAGATAAAATTGTTAAAAAGGCTATTCAAAATTTATCTCCTGAGGCACGAGAAATGAATAGTCAATTAGAAGGGATAAATCGAGATAGGAAAAACCTTACAAAGGCATTAGAGGAATCAAAAAAACATTCCCACGATTATAAATTAGCTAGAGAAAGGCTAGAATCAGAATTACAATATATCCTGATTCATCGCGACCAGATACTAACTGAAATCACTTCAAAAGCAAAAGAACAATTTCAATACCTAAAAGACCTTATATCTAGAGCAAAATCAGTTCTTTCTTGGAGTTCAACGGGAGTTTCCAGTGACAATTTTGACGAAAAAAAAGACGAATTATCAAAAATATCTGATCGAATAAATGATCTGAAACCTCCAGAAATACCTATCCTTAATTCGATAACTGATTTCCAAATCGGAGATACAGTATCAATTAGTGACATAAATACATCAGGGATCCTATTATCAATTGATAAAACTAATGCTACTGCAATAGTTAAAGTTGGAAACAGTAAGTTAAAAGTTGATAAAGCGAAAATATCTAATGCTGATAAGCGTATACCAAACACATCTAATATCTCTCAAAAATATACTGTCCGAAAACCAATTGATCCTGGTCAAGACATATTAGATATCCGAGGTGACGATGTAGAAACAGCACTTCCGAAAATTGATTTTTTTCTAAACGCCGCTATTACAAATGGACTTAGTAAAGTTACAATAATTCACGGAAAAGGAACAGGTATATTAAGAAAATCAATCAGACAAAACCTGTCCTCTCATACTTTAGTAGGGAAATTTGAACCAAAATTAGATTCATCCGG
>CETH01115224.1_pt1 | contig 22783 bp, 9 predicted proteins | sample 361461 | NCBI WGS metagenome assembly CETH01 (sample SAMEA2622695, study PRJEB7988) | marine metagenome | isolation source: saline water (ENVO:00002010), including
CATCATACTCCAAATTCAGTTTAGAGAACCCGCTGTTCTCTCTTTCCGGTCAATGCTCGCGCTGATTTCTGCGCGTTGCTATCGTTCCGGGAGGGGCGGAATGGATCTGGGGACGACTTAGCTAGTGCACATGGAGACTCAATAAACGCTACACTGAGCGTTTGTTGCTCTGTCTCTGTACTGTTTTCTAATCTAACTCGTTCCTCCTTTCCTATCATCCGGTCTCACGGGCATTCATAGGGAACCCACTGTTCCCTCTAAATTCTGAGCAGTGTGAAGCCTATTTCAAGGGTTCCCGTGAAAGTATCAGGGGGAAAGTCTGGATAGTTCGGCGTTGAAGCGGGTTGATCCGAGGAAGTGGAGCACTGGGGCTGCTAGCGTCGCGATCACCAAGACGCCTAGGAAAATACTCGACCAGAGTTCTATCCCCCTTCCAAGCGTTAGGAACAGGATCCAACCTGCGCTAGTGAACATCGGAAGCCTGTACCTCTTGCTGAAGAGAGAGATTCTAGCTCTGGCTACTTCGTCGCTGAAGTATTGGGGCGCTTCATTGGCCTCGACTAGCCCCGCTTCCACTCCGCAACGAGCGCAGACAAGATGCCTAGGTCCGATTCCACCTATGAACTGAGACTCGTCGTAAGTCTGGTTACAAGTCCTGCATGTCGGCATTGTCCTCGGTTATACCGGAGGGGGCTTCTCCTTCAACACTACGGTTCAAGGCTCTCGGTTTGCAGGTTAGGTTCGATCTTTTTCTTGGGAATCTGAAGGAATGATTTCAGAATCTCTCGCCCCAAAGGGCTGCCTACTGATTCCGGATGGAATTGAATTCCATGTACTGGCAGTTTACTATGCCTAAAGCCCATGAGAAGAGAACCAGTGGAGTCCCATGAATTTGGGATTAGGTCTCCGCCCTCTTTGGGAGAAAGGACCAAACTGTTGTATCTCATCATAACAATCTCGTCATCAAGATTGGAATATAGACCGGAACCGTCGTTGATCATGATAGAGGGTTTCCCATGCACGGCACCCAGGGGTGATTCGATTAGGTCCCAACCGACGGCCCTTCCTATCGCCTGGTGACCGAGGCAGAGTCCCAATAGGGGGATTGCCATTGAGTCATCGTTAAGCCTGCCCGAAACCCCTCTGCGAGCGATTTCCATAGTGATTGGCGATGCCTCTGGCCTTGCTGGGCCTGGTCCGATGATTATTCTGGAAGGGCTCATTTGCTCCAACCACCTATCCAATTTCTGACTTGGGTCTTCGTGGACCTCGGGTCTACCCTCCATGATAGCTACATCAGACCCCAATATCGCTATTTCCTGTGCTATGTTCTCAGTGAATGAGTCCAAATTGTCTACTAGCAAGGTTGCCCCTTTGGGGGCATCTTCCGGATCTCGGAATATCGAGCCGCTCGAGGTTACGACTTGTGGGGTTTCTGCAAATACCTTCCCTATTGGACCGTCGACTCTAGGGACGGGCAATATCTCGACTTTTCTCTCCGGCAGTTCCTCGATTGAGAATCCTGTTCTGAATCCCCAAGCCGCCTCGGTCAACGCAGCGGCCTTCCATCTTGCCTCTTCGACCTCCTCTGGGGGTGATGAGTCGATCACTATGCCGCCTCCTGCTTGAACGGTTCCATGCCAGTTATTTGGCCCGGAAAACGCCTCAAGGGTCCTGATTAAAATATTCCAGTCTGCTATTCCGGCACCACTATGAACGTGTCCCATTGACCCAGTCCAAGCTCCTCTGGGAGCGCCCTCCAACTCATTTATTGCTGCCATTGTAACCGTTTTTGGGCAACCCGTGATCGATCCTCCTGGGAACATTGCCGAAATCGCATGGCCAGCACTGACACTCTCCGAGATCCTCCCCTCGACCCCACTGACCAGATGCTGGACGTTAGCGAGTGCCTCTATCCTCCAACCGGACCATCTTACGGAACCGGGTTGGCAGACTCTGCTCAAATCGTGCCTCTCTAGATCGACGAGCATCAGGTGCTCTGCAACCTCCTTCTCAGAGGAGGCTAGTTGGTAACGTAGAGTGGCATCTGTTTCTTCATCTCTTCCTCTTTTTCTTGTTCCCTTTATTGGCCTAGTTCTAACAATGCCACTTTCTAACTCAATTAATCTCTCAGGACTGGAAGATGCAACAGACCAGCCCAAGTCGCCTACCATCATCCAAGAGGAGAAGGGGGCCGGGTTGGAGTCGGTTAGCCTGAGAAATGATTCCCACGGATTTCCAAGCATTTCCCCCTTCCATCTTCTCCCGTAGTTTACCTGGTATAGATTCCCAGAAGTAATGCTCTGTCTAATCTTGGAGACCTTGCGAGCGTGTTCTGAATCTGATTCGCTATCTGGAACCACACCGGGGATTCTCATCGGCTCTATTGATTCCATATGGCAGATCTCTGGAGGCTCTGTACACCAATGGTGGCCATCGATAGCAGCAATGCTGAGCATACCAGACTCTCTTTCATGAATCATCCATGCATCTGCTCTCCATAGTATTCCAAGAATGGTCCCTGCTGGGGGGTTATTTGGGAGGGATATTGGAACGGTCCAGCGAGATAGGTCATATCCAATTATTCCAGTAAAACCGCCGGGAACAATGGGGAGTGGCTCTTTGAAAGTGGGGTTTATCTCTAGATCTCCTGCTATCCTGAAAGAGTCGCTTAGGTTTTTTGGCCTGTGTTCTTCAACTGTAATCCACTTGCAGTTTCGTAATTCTTGGACCAATAGGTGCAATGGCGGTGGATTGGTAATTCTCACATCACCATCTAGTGCGGATGTTTCCGGGCCATCGTCATTAGGCTCTGGCTCGATGAGGAGGATTCGGATGCTTCCCAAGCAGGGCAGGAGGGACTTCATTGAGAGGTCCGTTACCGGACCGGTTGAGTTCAGAAGAATCTCATCTTGGGTTTCGACGTTTAATTTCCTCAAGTTTCTGAGGGCTCCCACCAGAGGGTCCTTGATTTCGGTGGTTCCAAGTGATATGTGAGTTGCCTCGACCATCAAATTACCTCCATCCAGGAGTTTCGTGCAGCAGTGAACAGGGGGCCTTTCGGTCTACCGATTTTTCTTCCATCTATAGTGCCTATTGCCCTAATTCCCATACCACTTCCACAAACCACCATCTCGGGGGCGCGAAGGATCATCGATAGAGTTAGCCTAGCTGGTCTGACTGGTATGCCAGCGGCCTCGAGGCCGGGCCTTATCGATTGGATAGTAACGGAGTCTAGCGCCCCGTCACCATGGCTGGGATGGTAAGCCACCCCGTCATGGTCAAGGAGCAGAGGTGCGCAGCGGTCCCCGTCGATCAGAATCCCATCCTCGAAGAGAAGGCCTATGTCGGCACCGTTCTTGATGGCTGCCTTCCTAGCCTGCCTGTGTGGCTCCCAGTCCCCGTGCTTTGTACCCCTGACAGGTTCCTCCCAGTTCGGGGCGAGCAGCGAGACGGCGGAGAGAGGGGTATCAGTCCATTTCTGGATTGTGCGCGGCTCTAGGCGGATATCGCCCTCTGATGAAGCCTCCACAATCAGTAGGAAGTTTGCCTGGTCTTGGCTGTCGTTTGGCTCTCCAGGGTGCTCTAAGGCTTCCAGCCTTGAGAATACGGTCTCCTCTAGGTCGTGTGGTATGTCGATACCCAGTACCTTGGCATGGCGACGGATTCTCGCGAAGTGCAATTCCGCCGATACTAGTGATTTCCCTCCATTCCAGCCCATTGCTGACCAGACCGCTGAATTGGGGTCGGCAGGAGCGGGCATGGCTCGCGATAGCCGGTTCGGGATTCAAGACCTTCGTTCGGTCAGAGCATGTCATCGAGGAACGAGGTGTCTACGTCCTCGTCCCCTAGATCGTCTGCGAGGTCGTCGAGGTCGTCGAGGTCGTCTGCGAGGTCGTCGAGATCGTCGAGGTCGACGTCCTCTGGCTCCTCCCCGAGTAGCTCGTCGACTACATCCGTGTCTGCCTCGGGTGTCGACTCCGTGATGTCCCCCCCTATCGGCTGGGCCGATGGAGCCTCACCCATGCCGTCATACGTGCTGGCAGGTACGTCGGCCATGGTCCCGAAGGAGTCCGTGGAAAGCTCCTCGTCTCCAATACCGAACTCCTCCTCGCCGGTCAGGCCGGATGCCTCCCTCATCATCTGCTCCTCCAATTCGACCTCGAGGGCCCCCATCTCCCATGGCTGAGGAGCTGAGTCCTTCCTGGGTCTAATGAAAAGAAGGGCTCCTGCTAGGATCATCAGGGCCGAGGCCACGGCAATTAGTTGATTCATGTCGCCGCTCAGTAGCTGGTCGACCCAAGACGCTCCTGACTCGGATTCGTCTCCCCCTATTGAGCCGAAGGAGCTCTCCGACCAAGGCAGTATCTCCAGTGGGTCTACAGCGAGTCTGTGCACCTCTCCATCGAAGCCCACCACCACAGCCCAGTAGGACTGGGCGTTGTCGAGTGGCTCTCCGTTGAAGTCGTTCATGATCAGCAGTGTTCCCATGATTTCACCGCCTACATGAGTGGAGTTCCTGGTGTCTTCGAATGGGTCGGTGCTGACGAATACTCGGTAAGAGGAGACTTGTGGATCGGTGCTGAGGTCCCAAGTGATGTCGATCTTTGTCCCGGCGCTATCCCAGTAGCCGCGGACGCCTGTTACCTCGTCCAGATGCAGTCCTGGGTCCAGGCTGTTCTCATCGACTAGGGCTATGGATGAGGACTTGAGGTTGGTTAACCACGCGTTTCCAGCCGAGTCTACTGGGGCGACGGCGACCCAGGTCATGATTGAGGGGGCTATTGGTCTGCCATCCGAAAGGGTCTCTATTGTTACTGGGAGCGGGTCGTTCCTATCCACCACCATCACTGGCTCCATCGACGTTGAGTCGCTGAAGGGGACTACGTCAGAGAATATCCAATACTCTACGGTATCGGAGGCCTCGCTCTCAGGGAATGTCACGATGATCCCGTTCCCGTCATCGGGACTCCTATCCTCCAATACGGGAGCTGCGAGCCTGTCTGGTGGAGTGATGTCGCCCCTATTGTCGACTGGTGATACCAACACCATGTGATCGTCCATGTCAGTTAGGAAGACGTTGCCCTTGATGTCATGAATGGTAATGGTGACGTACAGTGGGATGTCTGGCCTGATTGTTTCCGAGTAAAGCGTCTCGACTGTGGTACCGTAGAGTGCCTTATCCATAGTAATCTGTAATTGTAGAAGGCCACCGATCTGCCTCTGGTCGACTTCCACGAGGTTGCAAATCGACTCTTCGCAGTGCTGCTTGATTTCGGTGAGGTCGTTTAGCGGGAACTCCGAAACCCAAATTGTGTAGTGACTGAAGTCTGGTGCAGATGACCTGTCCCAAACTATGTCTATGGCAGTACCATCGTCGTCTGGGTGATCCCATGCAGTGAGGCCCTCGACTCTGGGGGGAGCGTTACCAACTCCGGCGATGTCGGCTGATGGAGTGGCCTCCACGACTAGAACCGCGTCCAGATTCTCATTGCCCCAGTCATCGGATGCGACGACCCCCACCCAGTAAGTGACTCCGTCTTGGAGTGGAGATGAGCCCAATGAGTCTATCACGACGTCTCCGGTGCTGCAGTCGTCCACGTAAGCAGCTACCGGCCATCCATCTACGGTGCTCGGGGGCTGCCACCCAGATGCGGGTAGTGCGTATACGGTGTGATACGAGCAGTCCTCCTCTGAGTTCGGGGTCCAAGTAACCTGGATCCTACCTCCCTCGTCCCCAGGGACGTCTTGGGCGAATGTGTCAGTTATTGGTGATGGGGGGATTCCGTCGTTCAACCCCCCAGCCGTCACTACTGGCCCGAATATGGTTACGTTGTTCGGGTCGTACTGGCCTGATTCGTCCACACAGGCGCTAACGAACCAGTAGAGGGAGTTCGGCTCCAGATCGAGGACGGTCGTGTTCCCTGAAGAGAATGGTATGTCGATTTCACCAGTCAGTGCCACCGCGCTGGTTACTTCTTGCTGGACTGGCCAAATTCTAGTTTTGTCCGGGTCTAGCTCATCGCATGCGGACCACTCGAGTACTATTGCTCCGGCTGTCCCTCCCGATATTGGTTCGGCTTTCAGCCATTCAGGGGGGGATGGTATCTCATCGGAAGGAGACGCACTGCCCGGCCATGCCATAGCATCACCCAAAGATCCGTCGGGGTACTCTATCGCTATTGCAGCCCTGTAGACTCTGTCGTCTGATAGGGGCTCCGGGGTCCCATCGTTGTCAGCTTCAGTGACCAGGGCCGATGTCTGGGACCAGAATGGTATTTGCATGTAGGTGGTGAAGTCGCTCAGCTCATCGGCTGTGGGGTTCCACTGCTCTTTTCCTGTTGCGTCCCATACGTAAATCCTGTATCCGCTCCAAGCAGCGTCCTCTGCGGGTAGCCATGTGGCCTCGAGAACGCCGCCGCCATCGTTGGGCCTATCTGTGAGGTTCGTGAGTGTGGTTGGCACCTCGATCCTCTGCCAGTCGTAGGTCACTCTGACTTTGATAAGCCCGTTCTGTGGGGATTGGAGTTGTATCGTTGTCTGAGCGCTTGTGGACCCCGGGCCTATGCTGGAAATAGCGGATTGGAATGCTGGCTGTATTCCTGGATTCATGGCTGCCATGTCCCATATCCCGGAGTAGTTCAGGTATGTTGACTCGGCCCAGATCCATGCTCCCGACTGTGGGGAAGTCAGCGTGAGCGCTCCTGCGTGCATTGGTAGCCTTCCGGCGAGCGGCATCTCCGAGGCCATGTCGATATCCATCGGGTCCTCGTCAGTCACCAACACTGTCTGCATACCGGGCCTTGCTGTCTCGTGGATATTCTCCCAGATTCGTCCTGAGTAGATCGCGCTAAGTGGGTGGGCGACCCTCTGTGCCTCGGATTCCCTCTCCACGAGGGAGCCGGCCGGGTCGAAGTGGTGCAGGCCCTCGTCAGAGACTAGGTATAGACCGGTAGGGCCCAGGTATGCTCCTCTCGGGCCCGCGATTTGAACGGATGCAACTGCATCGTGGCTAGAGTCGACCTCCATTACGTCAACTCCACCAGGGCTGATCATTGCTAGGTGGGTTCCATCAGAGACAAGTTCTGTCGGCGGCCATGAAATTAGGGTGTTTGATGGTGAGCCGGTTTCCATGTTAAGGGTGGTCGCGTTCCAGTGGACTATCGGTGCAACGTCGGTCGCGATGTGTACCCCCCAGTAGTCTGTGGCAATCGCCCTGACGTCGTTGCTGGGGATCTTGTCTATCTGATATGTCCCGTTGGCCATATCGGTGGATATGTCCCAAGCCACCACACCGGGTCTTGTGCTTCCTTGTCCGTTGTGCGAAATGAACACTGAAGCATCGTGATACAGGGTGGTTGTAGTACCGTCGTCGTTGATTACGTTCCTAGAAGTCCCCGGAGCGTAAACCAATCCAGAAACGGTCTCTCCCATGAGTCCATCCCCGGAATTCAATGTAGTTATCACCGAGAGGTTGGTGGCCATTACAGTAAGTCCTGCAGGACCTCCTGCTAGGATGTGTCCATCCCCTTGGATCGGGTCATCGAGGACCAGTAGATGCTCGTAAATCTGCATGGGGAGGCCATCTATTGTGGTGATCGGGTCTTCCCACTCTGAGGCGGTTGTGTTCCTCACGCCTATTCCGCCCCATGTTGCGATCAGGATTTTGTCATCGACCTCTGCGAAGTCCCTGACTCGGTCGTTCGGGAGTCCTGCTAGTAGGCTGCCGTAGCCCCATGTGCCTGTTGATGTGTCAAACTCTTGGAATCCCGCGGCGGAGCCTTGGTATCCCATCAGACCGACGTACATGGTGCCATCGTCCTCGAGTACCATTCCGTCCATCTGGACGTGTAGAGCGGCGGGCGTTGGCGAGAATGACCGTTGTGCTAGGTCTACTGACCAAAGACCCCTTCCTGCTGTGGTAATCCACATGGTTTCATCTTGAAGAATCATGCTGTTCACGACATCCTGACCGAGGAGGCTGTACCCGTCCTCCCATCTGACCGAGCCATTCTGCAGTATCTCACCTTGGAGTATCGAAGAACCGTAATAGGATCCTTCGTCCAGTGTCGAGGAAACCCAGACGTGGGTTGAATTGGAGGCGAACTCTACCACTCTTCCGCTGGACAGGCCTGCCAATTCGTCAAATCCTCCAGCGATTAGCCCGGTGCTATCCAGTCTGTCAACTCTGTTGAGGCCGGTCGTCTGACCTGAGCGCCCGACTGCGTAAACCGGGGTTGATGTGGATGGTACCCTTACAATCGAACATCCGTCCATTCCAGGGTCGATAATCTGACCGCTGGAGGCCGACGTACCGGATGTTACGATCCTCGAAATTCCTCCCGTGTCGTCGAATTGGTGCGCAGCCAGAAGTACGTTGCCGTCGTGTAGCATACCACCTGGGAAAATTCTGTCCTCCGAAATCCCATCAGCGGATGTCAGGGTAGTCAAGAAGTTGCCTGTGTTGTAGTTCATTCTGTCAAATCCTACGCCTTCCTCGTCATAGCCTACGTACAAGATTCGGTTCGCCTCATCGCAAGCAAGGGCTCTAGCGTCGGCGTTAGCGAGGCCGTTTGAGCCTCCGTCCGTTAGTGGTGATATCCATTCTTCTGTCTGGCCGTCTGAGTCATGGTCAGCAAGGTCGAACCTTGCGACTCCACCTTGGTTGCCCCACCAGAATCTCCTTCCGATAGCGACGTGGACTATGTCATCGCAGAGGACGATGTCAGCTCCGTATCCATCGGGGATGTCACCAGAGTCGAGATCCCATGCGGTCCAGTTTCCAGTGGTTCCGTTCTTCCTGAAGATTTGGGCATTGGAGTTCCAACCTGACGATTGCATTGAGCTGGCCCATAGGTCGTCGCCAATCACGGTCATTGAGTAGAATTCTTCCTCGGCGTTGTTCGGAAGGCCACTGTTCTCCGTCCAGGAGGTCAGCCATGTCTCGTTGACTGGGTCCCACCTGAGTATTCCTTCCATACTAGCGAAGAGGTACTCTCCGTCGAACTCCACCATGCCCCTTATCGGGCCGTCTATGTCGGACCACTCATCCAGCAGGGTCATTGTAGAGAAGCTGAATCTGCGCATTATGTTGTTGCCATATGCAACCCACATCTCGCAGGAGCTGGTATTCAATGGGAAGCAGTCTCCGAGTAGACGGGCATTCACCCTGAGGACGTTTCCTATTGTCTCCAGGTTGTCGGCCCATGTCTCATTGACGGTATTCCATCTCACGACTGTGCCGTCTCCGTAGTTCCAGTACTGGGTCGGCCTTACCCCTATCCAGAGTTCGTCACCGACCTCGCCTATTCCATAGACTACGCTATCGTACCCTAATTGGTTACCAGCGTCGATAGAGGTGAGTGAGGTGTTGTTGTTGAGAGCTATTCTTGTGATGACGTCGTTGGATGCCCACCACTGGTTGCTCCTCTGTGTGGAGTAGTGAAGGACATCTCCCATGATTACTATGTCAGCTGGAATCTGAGTGGACAGTGTGGGGCCACCGGGGTTCGCCCCCCGGTTCCAGTCAATTAGAACCTGGTCGTTCACAACGTCAATCAGAGTAAGTCCGAAGTCGCCCCCAACCCACATTGTCCCGGGTTCGATTCCCTCGACGAGGGCAGTGACGTCGTCGTCGTCAATGTATCCCTGAGTCCCATCCCAGGTAGTCAGCCACTGGTCGTTGATCAAGTCGTATCTGGCTATTCCCGTGTTCTCGAAGCCCAAGTACAGAATATCTCCGATCTTGACGGTCCTAGCCCTCTGAGTATCGTCACCGGCGTTCCAGACCTCCATCACTGTTCCATTTGCAGTGTTGATAACGGCTGCACCGTTGTCGGTCCCAGCGTAGAGCGTGTTGGAGCCGATTAGCTGGACTGCGTATACCTGCCTAGAGGGCATTCCATCGCCTTGGTCGACGCAGACATCCAGTCCCCAAGCCCCATTGGAGTCGACGGACCACCTGCAGGCTCCTCGGTTCGTACCAGCGTAAATGTCACTACCGTCGCTTGTGATGTCATAGAAGATGTAGGGGTCATTGTTCCAACCCGGAATGCTGGTCTCCAGTTGCTCCCACGAAGCTCCGTCCCAGATTGCTAGTCCTCCATTTGACTGAGCCCCCGTGTTGGATACCCTCGATCCGACAACCAGTTCGCTTCCGAACATGTAGAGGGAGAGTACGTCGTCGTCGGGGAGGCCGTTGCTGCCACCGGGCTCCCAGTAGTCGATAATGTCCCCGTTCATCCTGTCGAGGAGCAAGATTCCGAAGTCAGGAAGGCCGAGGTAGATAGTGTCCCCATCTACAGCTATGGGTGCGGCCTCGAGATTGTCTGCGCCCAGTGACTGCCAGGACCCGAGGATCTGAAGTGCCATCAGATCTATCCTCATCAGCCCACTGTCAGATGTTGCTGCGTATGCGATTCCATATCTGGTCGCAACGTCTGTGACCAAGTCAGAGTCTAGACCATCGGTCGTGTCTAGTACGTCGATTAGCGTCATAGTGGAGGTGTTGACCAGAGACAGCCCATTGAATGGGTGTCCGACGACGAGTGTTTCCGTGGTATCATCGTGGGCCATGGAGATTACCTGGTCCTCTATTCCGTTGATTGTTCCAATGTATGCGCCATTATCTGCTCTGAATCTGAGTATTCCAGAATTAGAAGTTCCTACCCAGACCCTGTCATTTGAATCTTGAACTATGGATGTGATTGACTGTAGTTGCTGGGCGTAGTCACTGACGTCTATTGGTTGCTGCCAAATCCTAGCGCCTTCGTCGAATCTGTCAATTGTGGTGTCTCCTGCTACCCAAATCTGGCCGGCCTCTCCGTCATCAATGCTGGCAGCTACTCTCATTGGATTGGAAACGGGGCTGCTGACTAGAGATTCTGCTCCGATTACTGTCTCTCCGTGCTGCATCCCTGCCCTTCCAGTGGAGTCAATCAGAAATGTAAGGCCGTCGGAGGGGCTCCTTGGGCCTATTCCCGATGGCCAAGAATGAATCGAAGTGGCTGGGCCGAGAAGTCCTAGCTGGGATACTTGTCTCTGTGAGCGGAAGACGTTGGCTGTGGTGTCATAGGAGTGTAGGGTGGTTCCCGCGACGATGTGGATCCAACCGCTAGTGTGCGATACCCCCACGATTGAGTTTGAAGCGAGCCAGTTGTTCGTGTTCCATCTGGAGAGCCACGATGAGGTACTCAAGTCTCTGCGGTTGATTCCTGCGTTAAGCGTAGAGATGAGTAGTTGGTCAGAGGTAATTTCGAGATCTGTGATTGAGTTGCTCGATAGGAAGTTGTTTGTGTCCCAAACGGTGCTGTCCGAGATGGTTATGCTGGAGTTAGAGGAGTCGTAAGTATACTCCATGAAGTGGATTCCAGTACTCTGGGTGGCGAGGAAAATCTTGTCCCCATGGGTTTCCATATCAATTGGTATCTCTGGGGATCCGGGGCAATATGTTGTATCCGACCACGTTGCCGAGTCTGATGGCAAGAACATTAGGCTGCATCCAGAGGCTGCCCAGACGTTTCCATACTGATCTACGGACACGGCAGATACCGCTGAGGGTTCGGAGGGAGGCTGTAGTAAGTCGGGATTGAATGATGAATCCAGAAGAGATTGTGAGCCAATAGAGCCGTCTTGTTTGCCGATGATGAGTCTGCTTCCGGATGAGTCCACGGCTAAACTTCTACCTCCTATGTTGACGTCTATGTGAATAATTCCGGGACACCTCCAATCGCATGTCTCCGACATCTCACTGTCGAGGTGAATTAGGTCGTCGTCGATAAGTAGGTAGAGCCTCCCGTCCAGAGGGTTTACTGCGCTGTCGTGAATTACTACGTCCAAAGTCGAGAAAGAGACCTTTGGATCGGACGGAGTCAGGGCCTCTATTACCAAATCGGAAATTGTTATTCCAGCGGGAAGTGTCCATGCTGCATCGCTAACCGTATTGGGTTTCAGCCATGTGCTTAGTGTGCCATCTTCGAGAGTTGGGGGGTTGTTAGTGAATGAGTCCTGACATCCTAGTCCCCCTAGGTCTCGCCAATCGAGTATGGGAGTCTGGGTCTCCATCAGGGTCAGTTGTGGTTCTTCTATGCAATATCCGTCCGCACCGTCAACAGATATCTCGAAGGTCATATTGGAAATCTCTGCTCCGGGCGCGAAATCCAATACTAGGTCACCATAGGCGAATGTCTGATTCCTTGGATCCGCTCCTGTTGCCTCAATGTCAATCCACCCTGTATCGTTGCTTCCCATTGCTCCCCAGGTTCTGGCAGAGGCCAGAGAGTCGTCTTCGCGTGGGGTCAATTCGGTTACATCCATGCCAGCCCAAGGCAGTAGGACCATGAGCGCAACTAGGAGTATTGCCTTCCTCTGAGCGAGGTTGGCCCTGCCTCGGAAATCGATATCCACGCCCCCTCGGCCTTCCACTCCTATATTGAATGGTGGGGGTCGTTGAGTGGTATTTGCTCAGTCCACCGTAGGTGGAAAAAACACCTTTTCACGTAATTTTAGGATTCAAGAAACGCTTGTAACGCGGCCGATAATCGATTCTGACGAGTTAGGATAGCATCAAAGAGGGGTGCATGGGCCGGATATCTCCGGGGTGGTTAGTTGACCGAGGATATGCTTCGCGACGAGGCACTGGAATATCACGCGGCAAAGCCTGCCGGCAAGATTACGGTAGTTCCCACAAAAGCCCATGGTACATCACATGAGCTTTCTTTGGCGTATTCTCCGGGTGTTGCATACCCCTGCAAGGAAATAGAGCTTGACTCAAACAACGCATACAAGTACACTTCCAAGGGAAATTTGGTGGCCGTCATAAGCAATGGGACCGCTGTTCTCGGCCTAGGCGACATAGGCGCTATAGCGGGAAAGCCAGTGATGGAGGGGAAGGGTCTTCTGTTCAAGGCATTCGCAGATATTGACGTGTTCGACATAGAGGTTGACAGGACCGATGTGGACGAATTCGTGGAGGCTGTGAAGGCAATAGCCCCGACATTCGGTGGAATCAACCTTGAGGATATCAAGGCCCCGGAGTGTTTTGAGATTGAGAAAAGGCTGGTTGAGGAGTTAGATATTCCCGTGATGCATGATGATCAGCATGGGACCGCAATAATCTCTGGAGCTGCCCTTCTGAATGGGTTGGAGATCGTGGAGAAGGACGTTGGTTCGGTCAAGGTAGTCATCTCCGGAGCCGGTGCTTCAGCTATTTCTTGCGCTAGGCACTACGTAAGGCTAGGAGTGAAGCTTGAGAATATCATCATGGTAGATTCGACAGGTATTCTGACGAAGGCCAGAGATGAAAATGGAGATCTTAACGAATACAAGTCTGAGTTTGCCAGGGATATTCCAGACGGAGACATCGCTTCCGCAATGAAAGGGGCCGATGTTTTTCTCGGTCTTTCAAAGGGGGGGATTGTTTCCAAGAAAATGGTTTCTTCGATGGCCAATAGGCCTCTAATCTTCGCTCTAGCTAATCCCGACCCCGAGATATTGCCGGATGATGTTGTAGCTGTTAGGGACGATGCGATAATGGCCACCGGGCGTTCGGACTATCCAAATCAAATAAACAACGTATTGGGTTTCCCATACATCTTCCGCGGCGCACTGGATGTCCGATCCACGGAAATCACGGAAGGAATGAAGATGGCTGCGACTCATGCCATTGCCCAGCTCGCCAAAGAGCCGGTTCCAGATGACGTGATGTCTGCTTATGATGGCGAGCAGCTCCAATTCGGACCTGAATATATCATTCCAAAACCATTCGATGCGCGAGTCCTGATTTGGGAAGCGAGCGCAGTCGCTGAAGCGGCGGTAAGTGAGGGTGTTTCGAGGATTAAGCCGGAAGACTTCGATATCGATAGATACAGGGAGGAGCTCGAGGGCAGGCTGGGGCTGACTAGGTCGATTATGAGAAAGGTGATCAATAGGGCCAAGAGGGACAAGAAGAGGATCGTTTTCTGTGAGGGGGAAGACCCTACGATAATCAAGGCCGCATCACAATGCATAGCCGAGGGGATATGTGAGCCGATTCTTCTCGGCAACGTCGAGAGGATCGGCGCAGTGAAGGAGGAGTTGGGCCTGAATTTCGAATGCGAAGAAATTGATGTCAGGTACGATCCAAGAAGGAGAGGTGCGTACGCCAACGAATTGCACAATATAAGAGGCAGGAAGGGTGTCACAGTGGAGGATGCTGTGAGACTGATGAAGAACACTACATATTTCGCACCGATGATGGTTCACATGGGCGATGCTGATGGCTATCTTGGGGGAGTTTCTCACCACTACCCGGACATCGTAAAGCCCTGCCTGCAGATTATTGGGCCCGAGGCCGACTCGCATAGGATTGTAGGCATGTACATGATGACTGTTAACGGTGAGTTGATGTTCATTGGAGATGCCACAATAAACATCTATCCCGATTCCAGAACCCTGGCTGAGATAGCTGTCCAAACTGCCAAAGTGGCACGGAGGTTTGGTGTCAAACCCAAGGTAGCTATGCTTTCTTTCTCTAATTTCGGAACATCTTCTGAACTCAGAACAGATAGGCTAGAAGAGGCCATTTCGATTGCAAGAGAGCTCGATCCAGAACTGATAATCGATGGGCCCATGCAGGCAGATACTGCATTGGTTCCGGAGATACAGAAGGACTACCCATTCATGTCATTCGAGGGGCCGGCGAATATTCTGATATGTCCCAACCTTGCATCGGCCAACATTGCCTACAAACTATTGCAGCGGGTTGCTGGAGCCGAGATGACTGGTCCTATTCTCGAGGGGCTATCGAGGCCCGCCCACGTTCTACAGAGGGGGGACAGCGTCAGGGACGTTGTTCACATGGCTGCAATATGTGCCGTGGACGCACAAAGGCACGATTGGCAGAAACTCTGATTGCGATCAAATCTGCTTTGGTGCGGCGTCCAGAACTTCTTGACTACATACGTCGGAGTATTGTTCGAAGTTCTCAATGAACATTTGGGCCAACACGTTGGCAGTGCCATCGTACTTCTTCTTGTCATGCCATGTGTCTCTTGGCTGGAGTATGGAGTCAGGGACTCCCTCACAGGTAGTTGGTACCGAGAAACCGAACCTTTCGTCCTTGACAAACACGACGTCATCGAGATCTCCATCTAATGCCGAGTTTAGTAGGGCTCTTGTCCATCTAATCTTGATTCGGCTACTTGCCCCGTATCCTCCTGCTACCCATCCAGTGTTGATTAGCCAGCATTTGGCATTGTTCTTGCGTATCTTGCTGGAAAGAAGGTCTGCATATACCGAAGGATGTCGTGGCATGAATGGTGCTCCAAAGCATGTGGAGAACGTTGCTTGTGGTTCCGTAATACCCATCTCAGTTCCTGCAACTTTAGCGGTGTATCCGGACATGAAGTGATATGCTGCCTGCTCGGGCGTCAAACGAGACAGTGGCGGAAGAACCCCGAAAGCATCGCAAGTGAGGAAAACCACGTTCTTGGGGTTGCCAGCCATGGAGTCTGGAGTTCTGTTCTCTATAGATTCGATTGAATATGATCCCCTGGTGTTTTTGGTCAGGGAGCTGTTGAAGAAATCAGGCGTTCCGTCAGCGTTCAGTACAACATTTTCTAAAATTGTACCCTTCATCCTCGTAGTGGCAAATATTGCTGGCTCGTCCTTCTCCGAGAGATTGATCATCTTTGCATAGCATCCCCCTTCGAAATTGAATACTCCTTCATCCGACCATCCGTGCTCATCATCGCCGACAAGAGCCCTGTTTGGATCTGCCGAAAGAGTGGTCTTTCCAGTTCCAGAAAGTCCGAAGAACAAGGCGGAGCCGTCTTCATTTGTGTTTGCCGAACAGTGCATGGGAAGTAGTCCATCGGCTGGCAGAATGTGATTCATTATCGTGAAAATGGCTTTCTTGATTTCTCCCGCGTAGTGGGTTCCACCGATTATAACCAAACCGCGGTCCAATGCCAATATCACGAACACGCCTGAGTTTGTTCCGTCCTTGGAGGGGGAAGCTTGCAACTCAGGAGCGTGAAGTATGGTGTATTGGGGCTCGTGAGTTTCGGCCTCCTCAGGATCAATCCTGACGAACATGTTGTGCATGAATGCGGCGTGCCATGCCTTCTCAGTCACGAGTCTGACTGGCATTCTGTACCTAGGGTCTGTACCACAAAACGCATCCTTTACGAAAACCTGATCGGCATTGTCCAAGTGATCTCTGGTCTTCTCAAGTAGATTGTCAAAGATTGATGATGAGACTGATTTGTTCACATCGCCCCACCAAACGTCGTCGGCCATTCCAGGCTCTTTCACAATGAATCGGTCATTTGGAGACCTGCCCGTTCTTTCCCCAGTTGTGGCTAGGAGAACTCCATGGGACGTGAGGGTTGCTTCCCCCCTCTCCACTGCAATACTGTGCAACTGCTCCCAGCCCAGATTCCAGTGGACCTTGCCGCTTGGCTCAAGACCATGGGAGCTTAGTGGAGTCGATGGATTGGAAGGGGGGGCCGACATGGTGGGGCCCTCCATGGTCTGCGACGATGGCAATTACTCTTCAAGGCTTACGGCTGTGGCCAATCTGAAAATTCACTGAAATTAGCAGCGGTTTGTAAGGTGCTGGGGATGCGGTTATTCCAGTAGTGCCCCACCGCGGTGCGATGAACGAAGGTGACCCGGACGATGAGGTCATTCGAGAAAGGTCATTCAGGATTAGCGACAGGATAGAGATAGAAGGCATCATCCAAGGAGCAGGAGAGTCGAAGGAAACGAATGGAAAGTCGGACGATGTGGATCAAGACGAAGCCATAGGTGGGGTTTTCGACCCATTCTCAGAGCCTCCCTCGGACTCGCCAGGCGTGGTAAGCCCCGATGGTAGCGTAAAGACGGCCCCCGAGAGAGATGTGGTCACTGAAATGGCTGTCGAAGGGGAGCGTAGGGTGAATTGGCTCCTCATGGGATCTATGATTCTGGTCTACAGTGCAATAGGGATACAGATCGGGGTTGTGATGGACCCCCTTCCTGCGGGTGTTTCTCTGGTCGTTCTAGCGGCCTTAGGGTTCGGTTTGGGAGAAATTTGGATTCCAATGAAGAGGATGAAAATTCTTGGAGTGACATGGGTCATAATTTCGATGAAGGTACTGTATGGGTTGGCTATAGAATTACAAAGATGGGATGTGATAGGGGTGGAGTCCCTGGGAATCCTATTGATCGCACTTGTAGGACTTAACGTAGCAGTTTCGTACAGGTATGATCATGATGCTATTGCAGCCCAGTCAACCCTTGTTCTTCTGGCCATAGGGTCTACGGCAGGATCATTGTTCGGGCAGGAGGGTATTGCCCTGATGATCCTGTTTTCGACTATTCTTATCCATGGACTAGCCCTCCAACGTATGTCCGGAAACCTAGCTGCCCTCGGTATTGCAGCATCGAACTTGTGGATTGGGATGCATGCTACGACCGGTGGTTTCCAGATAGGCGAATTACGCATACTTCCGCTTGACTCTCCACTCCTACTCTTCGCCCTGATGATGGCAGTCACAGCGGCAAATGCATCTATGGCTTCGAAATTTGCAAAGGAGGAGAATTGGTTCTCGAATGCTATGAAAGTAATGGGTCTAGGAAAGCCGGGACTTTGGGGGGTTTCTGTGTCCATGGGACTGATTGGGGCCCTTCTTGCTGTGGCTGCAAACAGGGAAGATCCAGGCTACGCATTGGCTATGGTTACCGTACTTGGAGGTGCATTTGGCGGCTCTTACCTAACTGTTAGGGGGGTCGAGTCGAGGAGAATCATGGTTCCTCTCGGTTCTTCGTCACTAGTCCTAATTGCGATGCTCGCCAATGGGGACTTGGTAGAGGAGTACCTGACAGTTTCAGAATATGTTGTTTTCACCATAATTGGAACCTTGATCACTGGTCTTGTTATTCTTCGTGATCAGGAAATAGTCACGGATAGGGTCCTTTGGGGTGGGGCCGTAGCAATACTTGTCCTACTTGTAATTCTAGTTCCATCGGAGTCAGTGGAGAATGGCGGTGATGGAGGGGTAGTTCTTCTTTCGCTTCTATCCGTACTTCACCTAGGGACTGCAGTACTCTCAGTTAAGAGGGAGTCTCCGTCACTCGCCGGAGTTACGGTCCTTCTGCCATGGATCTGGATCATACTGGAGGAGGCTTTGGAGGAGGCGATTCGAACGATTCTCGTGGCCAACGACCGTATAGACCCGGGAAGTGTGATTGAGGTGGATGTTATTCCACTGGCGGGCTATCTGATCCTGTGTTCAGTACTAATGTCCGTGGTTAACGAAAGGATGGGTTCTACAAACGTCAATCTGGCATCGAGGTTTCTTGGGATTTCCGAGATTTCGGCTTCAATTAGGGACTCAGGAGCATTGCAGCTTTGGAGCTTAGGACTTTGGATTCCAATGATTACCACAATTTTCATGGCTCAATTCGGGGGTTTCACATCACCTACTCTAGTGTTGGTGTGTGGGGCCATCTGGGTTCTACACCTTGTCGCCCATATCAGAAAAGTCAGAGTTGGCAATGTTGGTATGATGTTGGGGATTATTTTCGCAAGTGCTGTGATCATTCAGTGGAGGCATGGGGTGGGGGAGATTCTGAGTCTACTCCTGTGTTTCCTACTACTGACTTTAATTCAGTTTGAGAGAGATGTCGAGAGTAGGGACTACACGCTTGCTATGGGAGTGATGAGTCTGCCCTTCTTGATATTCCTATCTGGAAATGACCCTTCTAATTTGTTGGCGTCATCGGAATCGCTTCCCGATCTGGATACTGGCTTCGTCGTAGTTTTGTGCACAGCTGCAATGCTCGGTTCTTACCTGCCAAAGGCCGGATCTTTGGAGGACCTTCTGAGGCCTGCTCTAGCATCCCTGTGGCTAATGGTAATTGCAATCTCCCTTACTTGGCAAATTGGTGACTCAGGGGCAAAATACGCATCTATTGCGATTTTCGCAATCAGTTCCCTATGGCTTGTAGCAAGGGGAGAAATCAGGAGGGAGTTGCAGACCATGAGTCTACTAAGGGAACGTCGAGAAATGGCTGCGGAGGACTCCCCTGGTTCTACTTCCATTGGAAATGGGAGTGTTTCGGGTTTCAATCCCAGAGTTGCTGAATTGAGGGAGGAGAGGAAGAGGAGGAGGGAGTTATCTCCAACCGAGAGCCTTGAGGAGCTGTACGTGACAGATGTTACGCACAAGCCCGTGATTGTCATCTCGGTCATGGCAGTTGTCTTGGGTGCGGGCGTGCTAATCGGTTTGACTACAGGTCCCAATCCGATAATACTACTTTCATGCGGTGCTTTTGTCACAATTCTTGTTGCGATAGCTAGATTCAGAACTAGGGGTCTGGAGTTGCCACTACCGCATATTGGAGGGATGGAAACCCCCATTGCTCTCGCAATTGGGGGGGTCGTGCTTGCCCACATTGCTTCCTTGCTGGGCCCTGGGGGGAGCAACCAAGACCTGTTGGGATTGGCAGTTGTGGTTGTTATCGTGGTCGAACTGGTTGCGATTTCCCTATTCCAACAACGGAACATGCTCGACAGGATTCCAATTGCGATAGATTGGCTAATCTTCTCACTATTCATTGATCGACTAATTGGGGGCCTGCTTTACGAATCATTACCGTGGCCCCTTACCGTTGACCCTTCAACTGGAGGCTTACTGGAGTGGAAGCTTCCCTTGCTCCTGCTCGAGGCCGTACTTGTGATCGCAGTGATTGTAGATTTCTGGATTGACAATCTTCGCACTTCTAGAGGAAGGGAGGATTCGAAGGGTGGATCAGGAAGGGGGGGTCGAGCAATTGCCGTTGTAATTCTCTCATTCGGCATAGCCGGGGCGATGGCGATCTGCAGCGCAATAATACAGGGGCTGAAGAGGGGGCAGCAGAATTCAGTGGGACTGGCCATTCCAGGAATCGTACTAGTAATGCTAGCTGCTAGTAACTGGGTTGATGGTGTTTCATCGATCATAACAGAAACCAGTGTTACACTAGGAGCGATTGCCATTCTGCTATGCGTTCTTACCGTTCCAACCAAGAAAGGGGACTGGGCTTTCATGCTAGCCTCCAATGGACACCTTCTCATCGTCATTGGTCTACTTGGAGCCGGAGAAGCGGGCCTCCTCCCAATTGCACTAATCATAATGTCAACCTCTGTTTGGGTTATCGGCATACTTCAGTTGAGGAGGGGGCTCAGAATATGGGGGCTGGTAGATCTGGTACTGGCGATACTGACGGCCCTAGTATTCTTCGGAAGCGCCCTGGCCGATCCGGTGATAATGCTGGTGGGGCTATCGATAGTCGCAATTGAGCTTGGGATAGTGTCTTGGTTGGGAATTACTTACGAAAAGGAGCTAGTAAGGGACTGATTCGTTGAAAATTGACTCTATCCAATTGACAATTTACGGAATCCAAACAGGCCAACGTTGATGGCAGAAGGTGTTGGCAAATGAGTCATGACGCGGACGTGGATATCGGACACGCCCGACGAAGTCGAGCATCCGCATGTCCCACTCGGCATTAACGAAATGGCCGTTCCAAGAGCAGCAATACTCCTCTCACTGTCGACGATATTGGTAGTACTTCTGTCCACCATATGGATTGGCATAGATGCTTACAGATTCATGAATCACCTTGAGGATTCCTTCGGATCTGTCGATGAATCAATGCTCGAATTGGATGGGCGTTGGGCGTGGGAGGTAGACCTCCTCTTCGACACCTGTGACTCCAGGGAGGGAGACTGGGAGTGGCCAGAGAATCTTTCTTCCCAGGATGATGTGTTTCTCTACCCGGGGGAGTTGCGTTGTGACTGGGAACATCAGGGGAACGGGGACCGTGCTTCTGTAGCGATTCATAACAGAGGGAACCAGACTCTAGATCTTCTACTTGAGATTGAAGGGGCCGATGTGGTATTCTCATACTCTGATGATACGCAACTGCTGATCAACGAGTTCCCGGGAAACGACTCGTTGATTCTGGAGATTGAGATTACCGAAGACATTGACGAGAGTAGTTTCTCGATTGTAGCTTCCCATGTTGCTCTGGTTTCATCTGAAGTAAGGCTTGATGTCACGGTATTCAAGGGAGTCGACGAGCGTGAGCTTCATTCCCAAGATGGGGATAGCCTTCAAGTCCATTACAGAGTATGGGACGCTGATACAGATGAGCTTCTGGATGAGGGGGACCTACCAGTGAATGCTGGCGATGATCCGAACTACATCGAGGGCTTTGGCTGGTCTGCGATAGGCCTGGACATCGATGCCGACAGGGGACTTATACCGGGGGTGGACACCGGAACCAGTCATATCACGCTCCTCCCTCCCAGCATCGCGTATGGAGGGTCGGATGGCCATGAGTTGCAGAATTCATGGCTTAGGTTCGAATTAGAGGTTACAGCTTTTGTTGGTGTCTAAAAATATTGATTGAGAGGGAGGGATAATGTCGGAAGAAAGTGTCCACGCATCAGTTAGGCCTTCTCCTGACGTCGTGAAGGAGGGAGGGAGGCGTGCCTCTTCAAAGTCGTCTCGTAAGGGAGACCCGTCATTCCTCATGACAGAAGAGATGCGGAGACTGTCAACACCATGGGGAGTGGCTTTGGCGAGGGCCGGACAAATAGACCCGAAATCCCTAGGACCTGGTGTGATAGCGGATGCGGCGGCTGGTTCTGGAATTCAGCTCATTGCCTACTCGAAGATTCTGAAGAGGCCATCATTGGGGGTGGAAATAGATGGCAATATTGCTGTTCTTTGCGCCGCTAACATGTTCGTAGCAGCGGAGCCAGACGATGTTCAGAGATCTATGGACAGGGTTGTTATCGGAGACGGCTCGGACGCTGAAGGGGTGATGGTTGAATATTGGTCTAGTCTTCGTGAAGCCGGCACACGGGCCCATCCTCCTGTAGCTATGTTACATCTTGACCCTGCTAGACCCACAGATGCACAGAATCACCACATAGATGAGATGGAGCCCCCACTTGGCCCGCTTCTCAGCTCGTGGAAGAATTACTTGGAGCCGGGGACGGATGGACCTAGCATACTTCTAGACCTGTCACCGAGACTTGACGAGGATCAGAGATCCATGATTGACGCTATAATAGAGACATCATTCCCTGGAATCAGAAGAACATGGGAATGGCTTAGTCAGGGCGGAGGCCGTGTTGACCGGCTTTCTGTTTGGTCGGGCTCCCTCTCCTCGAAAAGCCCAAGGAGGTGCGTGAGGATGGGCAGGAAGAAAATAATGGCCTCCATAGAAGGAAAGCCGACAATCGCCGATTCAGCCGATCTCAGTGAGCCGCCACCTTTTGGGTCTTGGATGACAATATTGGATCCGGTTCTTCTCGAAAGTGGCCTACAGGACCATTGGATTGAGGAGGCCTTGGGAGACAGAGGAGGAAGAACATGGCTAAGGACAAGTGGAAGGAGGCCTATTCTGATACACACAGAGCCTATTGAGGGGGATGACGATGTAATGGGGTTCGTAGTGGCCACTGGCCAGGTAGTTCAGCACAGACTCTCTCCCCCAGAGCTGCATAGCATCGATCTAACTGCGGCGGCCTTGGCTAGGAACGACATTGGCAGCATCACCCTAAGATGCTCTCTTGATCCGGAATTGCACCCAACCCTACAAAGGAGATTGCATAAGGCGATGAGGGATATAGAGGGGTCTCGTTCCTTCATGGCAGACGTCCAGCTAGTCAGAGGGGACAGTGGGCATACAGTCTACGTAATCTGCAAAGAGCCTTGATTTCCGCCCCTACGGGGCGTCCAATCGGTTCAAATAGGGAAGGTTG
>CETH01082109.1_pt1 | contig 22736 bp, 25 predicted proteins | sample 361461 | NCBI WGS metagenome assembly CETH01 (sample SAMEA2622695, study PRJEB7988) | marine metagenome | isolation source: saline water (ENVO:00002010), including
CTGAAGCGCTATACCTGCTCCAACGGATTCGCGATGAAAGCCACAGATTCGCTGTTTCCTACCACCGCCAATTGCGTAGTAAGACCATGACTGGATCCGCTCTCGATGAGATCCCCGGGGTGGGGAAAGTTCGCGCAGCTAGACTGGTTAAAGAATTCGGGAGCGTCCAGAAAGTGCAACAAGCAGCTCTCGAAGAGTTAGAGGGCTTGTCTTGGCTCCCGACCCGAACAGCAAAAGCGATATATGAACAGTTCTCATCTCCACTAAATGCCATTGGTAGCACATATGGGCTGTGATGATCGAAGAAGTCTGTGGGATCAAAATAGCAGTTGGTGGTCAGGGCAATACACCACTCGCTATGACGCGGACTATGAAGATGTGATTTTGCCTTTCGTCAGAGATGCCCTAAGCGGGTTTAGAAAAATCATTGATATTGGTGGGGGCGAAGGTCGACTGTCCAGACACCTTATTGAGCAAAATGGATCTGAAGTAATCTGCACAGATTTCAGTCTCCCTCAGTTGAGGGCAAGTGAAGCACAAAATCCGAGCCCTGATCTTGTGCAAGCTGAGGTAGCGAGGTTGCCCTTTGGCGACGCAGTCTTCGATGCTGCAGTTGCATGTCTCGTTTTAGAGCATGTACTGGAATTTATAGAAGCTATAGAAGAAATAAGTCGAGTTATACGTTCTAACGGAAGGTTAGTGCTGGTCTTAAACCACCCTGCCATGCAAACGCCCGAAAGTGGTTTGGTCTTCGACCATATAGCAGAACCCCCTACTAGATATTGGAGGGTTTCTGAGTATCTCCTAGAAACAAGTCATTTTGAAGAAGTCGAGAAGGGAGTTTTTCTTCCATTTGAACACCGGCCTATCAGTAAATATATCAATACTCTTATTGAGTCAGGATTTACGATTGAAAGGCTTTATGAGCCAGCTCTGTCTGAACGGTGCTTTGAGGGCGAGCTGGAACTTACTGGCGTCCGTTTCATCCCAAGGCTATTGATTGTTGTGTGTTCGAAATAAGCCCTCACAAATTAGGTAGATCCTCTTTTAAGGGCTGCGCATAGCGCATACGATAAAGGGATGGCAGAGTTTTTGATTATCGCTGGACGTTCGGGTGCAGGCCGTTCCGAAGTGGCGAAATTACTCGATGATCTTGGATGGTTCGTTATTGACAATCTTCCAACTCCACTTATTTCGAAGGTGGCTGAGCTTGTTCTCTCTCCTGGGTCTATACGAACCCATGTTGCTTTAGTCGTTGGAAGTGAAGGCCCTGGGGACACAATGGCAGAGATAATTGACTTACAGAAGGACGCAAGGATAAATACTTCAGTCCTGTATCTAACTGCAGACGAGGAGACCTTAATAAGGCGCTATGAAGAGAGTAGAAGAAGGCACCCCTATGGAGGTGCCGGGAGTCTTCGAGAATCGATACTTGCAGAGTCTGAAGCAATAGAAACACTGCGCGAAGCTGCTGATGTGGAAATAGATACGAGCGACCTTAACGTTCATCAGCTCGGACAGCGGATTGAAGGCCTCTTCGCTGTGGATCCGCAGGGAAAGCAGATGCAAATAAGGCTCGTTTCATTTGGGTATAAGCATGGGCTCCCTACGGACGTCGATCTCGTTATGGACTGCAGGTTCCTTCCGAATCCGTATTGGGTCAAAGGATTGAAGGAGTTAACTGGAATGGATAATGAAGTCAGAGAGTTTATTTTAAGCGACCCCATAGCTCAAGAGTTTTTGGTTAAGTTGACGGAGCTACTTGAGCTGCTTCTACCTGCGTATCAAGAAGAGGGGAAAAGTTATTTGAGCCTTGCCGTTGGGTGTACTGGTGGCCAGCATAGGTCAGTAATGATTGTCAACGAGTTGGAAACAGTTCTAGCGGAATTAAATTACCCAGCTAAAGCTAGCCACAGAGACCTAAGTGGCTAAAAGACTTCAAACATCACTGTGTTGAGCGTGCAGAATCGCTAGCATCGCAGATGCAAGTAACTTAACCCCCAGGAGGAATGATCATGACTATTCGAGTTGGAATAAACGGGTTCGGCAGAATTGGAAGAAACTTTTTCCGAGCGGCAAAAATTTCTGGCGCTGATATTGAATTCGTTGCAGTAAATGATCTCGGTTCGTTGGAGACTTTAGCCCATCTTTTGAAAAATGACTCGGTCCACGGCAAATTCGGAGGAAAGGTCACCGCTGTTCGGGGAGGAATAAATGTTGATGGGTCTAAACTCACGGTACTTTCTGAAAGAAGCCCAGCCGATCTTCCTTGGGGAGAACTCGGCGTGGATGTTGTCATTGAGTCGACAGGTATTTTCGCAGACAAAGAAAAGGCTCAACCTCATCTTGATGCAGGAGCCGGAAAGGTAATTATTTCAGCACCTGCAACATGTGACGCTACCTTTGTTGTTGGAGTCAACGACGATGATTATGATCCCGCAAAACATCATGTGATATCTAACGCATCTTGCACAACAAACTGTTTCGTTCCGATGATCAAGGTTCTAGACGATGCTTTCGGAGTTCAAGAAGGCCTTATGACTACTACCCACGCTTATACCGGCGATCAAGCAATAGTTGACGGACCACACAAAGATCTAAGGCGGGCGAGAGCTGCTGCAGTTAATATTATTCCAACGAGCACAGGTGCAGCACGCGCTACTGGTTTGGTATTGAAGAAAATGCAGGGAAAACTTGATGGCATTGCAATGCGAGTCCCTATTCCTGATGGGTCAGTAACCGACTTCACCGGACTCCTTAAAAAAACCCCTTCTGTGGAAGCAGTAAACGCTGCGTTCAAAGAAGCTGCCAGCAAAGGTCCAATGAGGAAAGTATTAGACTACAGCGAAGATCCTCTTGTTAGCGCCGATATTGTCGGTGCTCCAGCTAGCTGCACGTTTGACGCAGGGTTAACGATGACTCAAGGAAAGCTCGTCAAAATATGCGGATGGTATGACAATGAATGGGGATACTCCAATCGATTAGTTGACTTAACCAAAATCGTTGGTACGCGCCGCTCGAAGAAGTCAAAAAAGCGTTGACTTTCAAGAAAGTTGCGTAAGTGGATCTCCCGTTCTTAGAGGATTTAGGTAACTTAAACGGGAAAAATGTTCTCGTTCGTACGGACTTCAATGTTCCAATCGATTCTGGAGAGATTATTGATGACTTTCGAATTAAGGCTGCTATTCCTACATTGAAGTACTTGCTTGAAGCAGGAGCAAACGTCACAGCTTGTAGCCACCTTGGACGACCCAATGGAACGCCGGATCAGAAATACTCGATGGCGCCTGTGAAAAGACGCCTACAAGAATTATTGCCTGCTGTGACGCTTCTTGAGAATTTGCGATTTAATCGGGGAGAAACAGCAAATGATCAAAGCTTTGTTAACGACCTCATTGCTGATCAAGATGCGTATGTTAATGATGCCTTCGGAGCGTCCCATAGATCGCATGCATCAATCGTCGGGCCCCCAAAGGTCTTGCCATCGGCCGCAGGGCGGTTACTTTTCAAAGAAGTTGAAGTGCTGACCGCACTTCGAGATTCACCACGCCGGCCATTTGTGGCTATCCTCGGCGGCTCAAAAGTGAGCGACAAGATAGGAGTGATTGACGCTCTCCTTGAAGTAGTAGACGAACTGATTATAGGTGGAGGAATGTGTTTTACTTTCCTTAAAGCCAAAGGTCATGAAGTCGGGTCATCGCTATTAGAGCATGACTATGTCGGGTACTGCGGTGAGTTGCTTGACAACGGAGCACCGATACGCCTTCCTCACGACATCACAGCAATGGATAGCGATGGAAAAATAGGAGATCCAACTTTTGGGGGAGTTGTCAGGCAAGTAGGGGTGGAAATTCAAAATGGTTGGATGGGCTTAGACATTGGCCCAGGAACCGCCGCAGAGTTCGGCGATCGTATTGCTGAAGCTAGAACAATCTTATGGAATGGACCTATGGGCGTGTTCGAGGATGAACGATTTGCTGCAGGGACAAAACATATCGCTATGTGCATGGCAGAAAACAACGCTGCCTTTACCGTTGTAGGTGGTGGCGATAGTGCCGCAGCAGCGAAGCAATTTAATCTTGAAAATCAAATGGATCATGTCTCAACCGGTGGTGGAGCGAGCCTTGAATTGATCGAAAAAGGAGATCTTCCGGGCCTTATCGCATTAAGGGGATCACTATAAGGTATGTTAGAAAATACCTTATAGTTAGATAGGGAGTAATAAACTTGACTCGGAAACCACTGATTAGCGGCAACTGGAAAATGCATCTAAACCATTTTGAAGCTATCCAGATTGTACAAACCCTCTCTTATCAGCTGGATGAGAATGATTATCAAGCTTGCGATGTTTCAGTCCATCCTCCCTTTACGGATCTTCGCTCTGTTCAAACTGTTTTAGAATCGGATAGGATTCCTGTCTCGCTAGGAGCTCAACACTGTCATTTCGAAGAAAAGGGAGCATTTACCGGAGAAGTTTCTCCCGGAATGCTCGAAAAACTTAATGTCAAATTTGTTATCGTTGGCCATTCTGAACGGCGGGAAGTATTTGGCGAAGACAACGAGATGGTAAATATGAAAGTGAAGTCAGTGTTTAAACACGCCATGATTCCTATTCTTTGCGTCGGAGAAACTATCGAAGAGCGAGAAGAGGGGCAAGCCCAATCAAAGGTTGAAAACCAGATAAAAGCTGGTTTAACGGGATTTGGCAAAGAAAGAATTTCTTCTATGGTCATAGCGTATGAACCGATCTGGGCGATCGGGACAGGAATGACGGCAACACCTGCTGATGCTCAGGAAATGTGCGCATTTGTTCGCAGCTGCGTCCATGAAATTGCTGGTAGCGCCGCGGCGAACGCTATTCGTATCCAATATGGAGGGTCGGTAAAGCCAGTCAATGCTGCGGAACTCCTAACTCAGCCAGATATCGATGGGGCGCTAGTCGGGGGCGCTTCCCTTGATGCCGAGAGCTTCGCACGCATCGTTAAATATCGATTGCACTAGCTACAAAGTCCTTGGTTTAAGCATTTTCGAAGCTAAGTAAGTGCCTAACTAGTCGATATACAGGGTAACATGCAGTTTCATGACTATATTTCTTGTGATTCTTGATGTCAGCACTGCTTTAGCGTTAGTTGCTCTTGTGCTATTGCATAGTGGGCGAGGTGGGGGCTTATCTGACATGTTCGGTGGAGGCCTTGGTTCACAAGCTGCTGGATCAACTGTTATCGAACGTAATCTTGACAGGATCACTATCATCCTTGCGCTCGTCTTTTCCTTTACCACTTTGGCGCTTGCGCTGATGTTAGACGAGTAAAGAAACTGTCCTTTTCGTCTAATCCGCCTTTGCGCTGCCACTATTTTTCTTGTGCAGATACACTGACAAGGCGTTACTTGTCGGAGTGGCGGAATTGGCAGACGCGCTAGCTTGAGGGGCTAGTGCCCGTTACGGGCGTGGGGGTTCAAGTCCCCCCTCCGACACAGGTACATGTGACCCTAACGAAATGTTTCCAGAGTATTAAAAGAACAAAAAGTCCTTGTTGCTATTGAAAAGCTCACCTAAGGTTTGCACAGACTAACTGTTATCGACAAGGAGTGAGTATTATGCAGAATAAAATCAGGATGCACGATGGCATTTGCGGAGTCGCCTACATGATAAGTGTGATTCTCGCCGCAGCTTTATCAATCCAGTGGTTATGGATTGCTGGAGTTGTAGCTGGACTGCAAATAGTTAGCCCCTTTACACGTTTCTGCCCTGTTTATTTCACGCTAAATAAACTGATGCCAGATACAGAACCTATTCAAGACGGCAGTCGGTAAAAATTAGTCAAAGATAAAACAAATATAGAAAGAGGTCCCATGACGTACATGAGTGGATTAATAGTTCGTGCAGCCGATACAGGGCGGCTGCTCGCAGATATGGATGCTTTCGGACGCGCAGCGTTTGAAGAGGCTGGAGCACAGAACCTGTGGATTACCCAAAACGTGATGGCAGGTGAAAGTGCTGGAGAGATCGGCATAGCAGCAGATTGGAACAGTGTTGACACTGCAGTTACTGCTCCCGACGACCTGAGGGCTATGCCAGAATTTGTCGAATCTATGCAAGCTGCAGGAATTCAAACTCTTCGGAGGAGTCTCATGGATGTCCGAATGGAGCGGGGCACCTTGGATGGGAAGTTCGGAAGTTTAATCGTAAGCGCTGGCAATCTAGCTGAAGATGAAGAAGCAACAGCAGATGCTATCTGGGCACATATGGAGAAGGGAACGAATGGAATTCGTTGGACGCAAGCAGTCGCAGCGGGACCATTGACAGGAATGTACGTTACCATCTCTACATCTGACTCCCTAGATGCCTTGATGGCAGCAAGCAGTAAGATGTTCGCTGATCCAGCGATCCTCGGAATGATGGCAGAGCAAAATTTCCAGCTTATTCAGCGATCTCTTTTTCGAAGACTTGCTTAATCTTCGCCCATTACCGGGAAGCCCAAGGGGTTGTTGTAGGAGATGTCATAGGGAACTTTCGTTTCTGTTCAATTCTGAGTAGTTGCAACCCACTTGAGCGAACAGGCTAAAGTGTGGTGATGGCAGATTTCAGGATCGAAAAAGACACCTTGGGGGAGATAGAGGTCCCCGAAGAAAAATACTGGGGTGCTCAGACTCAACGAAGTATTCACAACTTTGAAATCGGTAATCATCGTATGCCGATAGAAATTATCTATGCATTCGCTTACCTAAAGAAGGCTGCAGCGATAGTTAACGCTGAGTTAACTGACTTCTCTCAGGAAACAGCGCAGGCGATATCTGATGTTTGTGATGAGATCCTCTCAGGGCAACATGATGAAGAATTCCCACTTGTTGTCTGGCAGACCGGGTCAGGGACCCAAAGCAATATGAACGTCAATGAGGTGATAGCGAATCGCGCAACAGAACTTTTGGGCGGGGACTTCACGAAAGAAAAAATTGTTAGCGCTAACGATGATGTGAATAAAAGTCAAAGCTCGAATGATACCTTCCCTACAGCGATGCATCTAGCCGTCTATAGCAAAATTACTAATGAAACGATCCCCAGTATCGAGCTTCTCCATAAAACCTTGGCAAGTAAGGCAGCCGAGTTTATCACGATCACAAAAACGGGTCGAACACATCTCATGGATGCAACACCGTTAACACTAGGTCAGGAGTTCAGTGGGTATGCTATGCAGCTCCAAAGGGGGATTGAAGCGCTACATGATTCGCTCCAGAGGGTGCGTGAGATAGCGCTCGGGGGAACTGCTGTAGGAACTGGGCTTAACACCCCGAAAGGATTTGATAAGAAAGTCGCCCAGAAAATCTCTGAATTGACAGGCCTTCCTTTTGTAACTTCTGAGAACAAGTTTGAAGCGTTAAGTGCTCATGATGCGATGGTGGAGATAAGTGGGAGTCTGAAAAGAGTGGCCGTAAGTCTTATGCATATCGGAAATAACATCCGTATGCTCGCAAGTGGGCCACGCTGCAGCATCGGAGAAATTTCTCTTCCAGCGAACGAACCTGGCAGCTCAATCATGCCCGGAAAAGTGAACCCTACCCAATGTGAAGCGCTGACAATGGTAAGCGCCCAAGTGATCGGAAACGATACCGCTGTAGCTGTATCCGGAAGTCACGGTCACTTTCAGTTGAATGTTTTCAAACCGGTCATGGCGCACAACGTTCTCGAAAGCGCACAACTTCTTGCCGATGCATGCAGAAGTTTCAATGATCATTGTGCAGTTGGAATCGAGCCCAACATGGCTCGGATAGAAGGATTACTTAGTCAAAGTCTGATGCTCGTCACTGCCCTGAATAATCACATCGGTTATTACAAAGCAGCGGAAATAGCTCAAGCAGCTCATTTGAATGGAACGACATTACGTGAGGAAGCTATAGGCCTTGGTTATCTTAGCGAAGAAGAATTTGACGAAATTGTCGACCCAGAAAAAATGGTCGGCGAAATAAATAAATAAATAAGGGAGTAAGAGGATATGGCGACAAAATCAATAATTACTGGGCTGGTTCTAATTGTGTTGGGGGTGGTTGTAACAGTCGCCTCTGATTCCAGCAGCGCTACTTCGTTAATTCCTGCTTTTGTAGGAGTGGTCTTTGTACTTCTGGGTGTAGCCGGAAGAAAAAAACCCGATCTCAATCATCACTTTATGCATGGTGCCGCGATGCTGTCCCTGCTGGCAGTTCTTGGTAGTTTGGGATCCTTGATAGGAAGGTCTGGCTCAGCTTGGGCAGTGTTCTCTCAAATAGCAACTTCAGTAATATGTGCCTTCTTTCTCGTTCTAGTAATCCAGTCGTTTAAAGAAGCGCGAGCAGCACGCCAACTCGAAGGCGCATAAAAGGTAGCTGATGTCCGAAGAAATTCTCTGGCCTCCCCAAGAAAAGAATCAAGAAACCGCAGAAGAGAAACCGGCGAAGTCACCTGAATCTAGCAAGCAACCTGAAATTGAGACTACGCCTGTGGATCCGGCTTTCGCTAACGCTCCGATGGTGAGTCTTTCAGAGGCTGCTAGGCAGACAAACAAGTCGCGCGGGACTATTCGCAATTGGCTAGTGGAGGGGAAAGTGCCTGGAGCGAGAAGGACAGAGGCAGGTTGGCAAATTCCAGTTCCGTCATTGGTGGCGACAGGGCTATGGGATAGAACATCACCACCAGATGAAGTGAAAGAACCGCCTGTGATAGACAGGCTTTCAGAACTTGAATCTGAGCTCGCCAGAGCACGCATGGAGCTTAATTCAGAGAAAAAACTTCGTGAGGCTGCTGAGAGAAATGCTGAGGATCTCCGAGTTGCTATGCGTATGCTAAACGCCGGACCACAAAGCCCTGTAGGCAAGGAAAGTGTCAGTCATCAGGGGAGGCCAACCCAAGATAGGTGGGAATTAACGCCAGCTTCAGTTGTCGACGCAGTGCAAAGATTTCGAAGGAAACTTTTAGGCTGAGACTAGTCTTTTGGGTCAAGATGGATAAAAGCTGGAGCTCCAGCCATAAACGGCCCTATTAGGTCTAGCATTCCGGTCTCGACACGCCACTGCAGGTAGGCTTCCTGGGCACTACGATCGCTCCATTTTTCCCACAAAATAACAGTATCGGTTGCTTCCATATTCACGAATGTTTCAACGCTTTCGCAACCTTCGAACGCTCTGGTATCTGATAAAGCGGGTAACAGGACGTCGAGAAAATCTGGTCCTTTGCCTTCAAGGCATTTAAATTCTACATATACGGTGTGGCTCATTTGGAACTCCTTTTCGGAAAAGCGTAGGAGGAATAAATATCTTCGACAAATCAAAACTGTTTGATGAGTAGCAAAGCAGGGAATTGCAGCGGAAAGAATGCTTTCACTGCGTTAAGATAAATAGGTAGCTCTATATAGGGATTGAAATAATGGGAAATGGCATTAATCAAAAAGAACTCAATGAAATTAAAGAGCTTGTCTGTGATGAAGTCGACGCACGAGCGTCAATGCTGATAGAAGCATCGCATGCGATACATGAAAATCCGGAACTCAATTTTGAGGAGCATTTTGCCCATGAGCTCCTGACAGGGATTCTAGAAGATGAAGATCTCTCACCTACTCGGAAAGCATATGATCTCGAGACAGCATTTGAAGCTAATATTGAAGGAACTGGGCCGACTGTAGCTGTGCTTTGTGAGTATGATGCCTTGCCAGATATCGGGCATGCTTGCGGCCATAATATTATTGCAACCGCTGGCCTCGGAGCAGGCTTAGCAGCTGCAACTGTGGCTAAGAGAATGGGAGGAAGTTTACGGATCCTCGGAACACCAGCAGAAGAGGGAGGAGGAGGAAAAGTTTTTATGGGGGATAGGGGAGCCTTCGACAATGTTGATGCCGCTCTAATGGTCCACCCTGCTTCTGGTGATCTTGTAAGAATGAATACTATAGCTATTCACCGGCTCCAAGTTGAGTATGAGGGACAAGCAGCTCATGCTGCTGCTTCTCCACATAGAGGGAAAAACGCACTCGACGCAGCAGTCCTCGGGTATCAAAATGTTGCTGCTCTTCGGCAGCACATTAGGCCAGATGAACGAATACACGGTATTTTTACTGATGGTGGAAGGAAGCCAAATATTGTTCCTGAGTTTTCTTCGATGGAATGGTATGTTCGTTCAAAAAACATGAGGACTTTGGAACCTTTAAAGAAACGGGTTCTTAGCTGCTTAGAAGCTGGCGCCATGGCATCTTCGTGTACGATGTCACACTCTTGGGTTGATCCCTATTATGCGGACATGGTTGACAATGAAACTATTTGCACGTTGTATGCTTCAAATGCCCATAGGTTGGGAAGGGACCCGATTGAACCCGACAGCGAGAACAAAGTTGTAGGTAGTACAGATATGGGGAATGTTAGTTATCTAGTTCCTTCTATACATCCGATGATAGGCGTGGCTCCTTATGGAGTGCCTATACACACTCCGGATTTTGCAAATCATGCTCGAAGTGAATCAGGAGATAGCGGTGTGATTGATGGGGCGAAGATTCTTGCAATGACTGTTGTGGACTTATGGGCAAATAATGGAAATATGGAAGCTGCTCAGCAGGAGTTCGCTTCTGCTATTTCATAGCAATCTTAGATGAGGGGATAGCTTCTTCAGGGTGAATATTCTTTGCTTCTACTTCGACAAAGGCGGAAATTGTAAATGGAGTTGATGTATCGTGCTGTTTGGCAAGAGTCAAGGCTAGACCCAGAAGCTTCAATTAGAGATACTCTTTCTAACTGGAGCGCCCCGCAGTCAGTAGAAGTGTTGAATGCAAGCGGGGATAGTGGCCTTGCTGTAACAGAGATGAGATCAAGCTTTGAAAGGGACAGACGGGTTACGATACGAGTTACTCGTCGTGATGAGAAACAGTATGTCTGGGTTGATGTAGAGAATTTTTCTTCGTCTACTGAACTGGAATCGATGGATAAGATCCAGAGCCTTATTCAAGACCTTATAGATGACTCTGAAAAAAATCATGGAAATCCAAGGCGTGGGGAAATACGTTTTCAGAGCCGAGTACAAATTGCCGGCCCAGCTGCTGTGAAGTTGATACCTCAATCGAATCGCAAGGCAGCAATTATTTGCATCGCTCATGACCCGCTTCGCGAAGAAGACCAGAAGAAGCTCGCAAAGCTTCTTGCGCGACAGTTTGCGGGCTCAGCCTTAGTCGTATATCTTCCTCCGGGCGATCTCGGGAGGTTCCAAAATGGAGTAGGAAGCCATTTATCTCTGTATCCAGGCGAAATCCGGATATATCCTCCTGCTACGAAAGATTCACGGAATGTAATTTCCATCCCGCCTATAAGTGCAGCAAATATTCAAAAAACAAAACATGAGAAGATATCAGCAAAGGTTTTTCTAGCTCTTCAATCAAGCCTTGTCGCTACTCCAGTGCCTCAGGTCTGTGAGGAGGGCGCGCGCCTTCTCCGAGGTTTCCAAAGTCCTGATGATCAAAAGATGCAAAACAGAAAAAATATAGATTTTGAGAATTTACTTAAAGAAAATGAGCGTCTGCGGCAGACTGTGGCCTCCTTGCATTCGGATAGGGATCATGACCTCGAAGCAATCGATCACCTTGAAGATCAGCTACGGAATACAAAGAGAATGATGCAAGAGTCGGAAGGCTGGTGGAGGGGGCTTCTTGATGAAGAAAGTGCAAAACGGGTAGCTGCCGAGGAGGAACGAACTGACGTTGAGCTACGTTTTATAGATTTTGCTTTATCCGAAAATCTTAAACGTATGCGTAAAGAGTCTGTCTATTCAATTTCGTCAATTACGGAAGCCCTTGAAAGGGGGAGAACTGTTCTTAGAAAAGTTGAAATACCACATAATGTTTCTAATATGCTCGAAGACCTCGAAGGGAATCAACGATCACGGACTTGGGGTAGATCAATTTGGGACGCACTATTGGCCTTCAACGTCTTTGCTGAATCTCAATTTAATGGGAATTTTTTAAAATGGTGTGAAACGAGTGGCGATGCTTTCGTTTGGCACGCGCAGAACGTCTCAATGCGGGAATCAGAAACTGTCCATAGTAATGAACGGCTGAAGAGCCAACGTATCCTCCCAGTAGCGACCGAACTTGACCCGACTGGGAAGATATTCATGGAGGCTCATCTTAAATTTGGAGGTACCTCGGCACCTCGCTTGTACTTCTTTGACGATTCGAAGGGGATTACTGGGAAAATTCATATCGGTGGTTTGGACCCACACAGTAGGTGGGAGAATACAACAACTTAAATAGCCAAGTTATAGAATGTCTTCTTCTGTGTCACGATCTCGCTGGTATTGAAGGAATTTCAGGCTTACTAGAACTAAGACCACGGCAACAATCCCTATGATGATCCATAGAATTCTTAGACCGCCGCTGCCTGTACTCTCCGATGTCATGGAAATATTTGCCTTTGCAAATGGTATTGCGGCAGAACCATCTAATGTTTCGAAGAGATCTATCTCCCATGTTAAGCGTGACCCAACCTGCTCATCCGCGTTATGTTCCATGATCTTGCCGGGAAGCTCTAACGAGATCACATACTCTGGCTCTGGAATACCCAATAACGTCAGAAGCAAACGAGGGTCCATGTCGTCATCTTCCAACGCAGAATCACTATCAAGTCCAGGTCCATCATCCAGCATTTCGTCCCATTTAAAAGTGAGGATATTTCCGTCAACGCTCAATGGGAAACTATCATCGCCTGCATCAATCAAACTTTGACCAAATCCAGTAAAGTCTGCACTAAATCTAAATCCGCACCACTCATCATCTTCGAATTCTTCAGCAGTTGCATTGCCAGGTATATCTTCAAATAAATTTACCCCTGTATCCTCTCCCTCAAAGGCAGTTTCACAATCAAACTCTTCGGTATCTGCAGATTCTTCACCAAAAACTTCTCCTAGTTTCTTGCTAATCGCCATGCTTCCCTCGATTGAACCAGTCCCATCTATATTCACAACCATAGAGAAGTCAGCTTTCAAGCAGCTAGCGCATAGAGCAGCAATTAACGAGAGAGTGAAAAGAATTTTAAGAGTTCGAAAGAAAAGCATGACTAATGATAGTTCAAGTGATCTTCAGAGGCGCTCAAAAGCAATTTTTGCACAGTCTCCTGTTTCGATTGTGATAGTAAGAGGATCAACTATCAGTTCTGAAGCCCCTTCCTTCTCGATATAGGCGAGTACCGCTGCTGATGAAAGAGAAGACACTACTGCAAGTAGAGGGCGGTTATCGGAAGCTCCGGATCGAGCGCATTTTTCAGCGTATTCTCGTTCAAGTGTCCATGACCACCCTGATATATTTGCCTGCTGCCCTCCTCTAAAAACAGTCACATACTCAGCAAGAGATAAGAGTCTAAGGTTTTCTTCTGGTGTCATGAACTTAGATCGAAGGTGAGTATGTTGAGAGAAAAGCGCTCCGAGAACATTGTCACGCTCTGAAAGATCCCCTTCGAAGTAGGAAGTGAAATGCTCACAGTGATCCCAAACGTTTCGCCATAAAGGCCAGTAATCCTCTACACTTATTATCCCGTTTTTGAAGTCTCTATAGAAATCTCTAAATTGTTCCACCTACTTATCTTAGATAGTGACTTGATGGGACTGCTATATGTGGAAAAGCGACAGCAACGACTTGAGCGGCTACTCTCTGAATACTGTGCTGTAACAAGGGGGATTTATGAAAGTTATGCTTACAGGCGGGACAGGGTTTATCGGTGGGCATCTGCTACGGGCATTAACTTCCGCTGGCCATGATGTCCGTCTGCTTGTCCGCGATGCAGAGAAGTTAGAAAGGATGATAGGGCTTCAAGGTATCGAAGCGGAAGTTGATTACGTCATTGGTGATATGGTAGATCCAGCTACAGTTCAAGCATCTCTGGAAGGGTGCAATGCTTGTATTCATGCAGCTGCTTTCACGAGCTTGGATCCCTCCCTGATGGATCAAGCGCTTGCTATAAATGGACCAGGAGCACAACTGATTCTGGACACTGCTCACCAGCAGGGGTGTGACCCGATTATTCATGTTTCAACAATGTCAGTAATCTTTCCACCAAGCGGAGATCTGTTATCAGGCGAAGATCCGGTACATGGAGGTGGAAATCCGTATAACGCTTCAAAAGCTGTAGCTGAAGAGCACGCTAGGTCAATGCAAGCTGATGGAGCTCCGGTCAAAATTGTGTATCCAACTGGAGTCACTGGGCCACTCGACCTTGGCCTAAATGTATTAGCCGCTAATCTTGCCCCCACTTTACAAAGTGAAATCATGATGAGTCTGTCAAGCGGGGGGTGGTGTCTCGTTGATGTGAGAGATCTATCGCAGGCGATAGTGGGAATACTTACACCTGAAATAGGGCCGAAGCGCTATGTTGCAGGTGGAACGTTCATGGATTGGGATGAATTCCATGCGGTTATCTCTGAGGTTACTGGCCGTGATCGTGCCCTTCTTCCAACCCCACGCGAAGCTCTTGAGCAGATGGTAGACGCTGAAGCAGTGGAAATAATGCTAGGAATAGTGCCAGGTGACGATAAGCAGTTACTAGCAGATAGCGGACTGGGTTCATGGAGGCCCATTGAAGAAACACTCTCAGACACTATTGCTTGGCTAGTAGAGAACAATTACCTTGAACCAGAATGGGCCCCGAACTGTTCTTAGAATTTTTAAGACAGGATCGTTACCGTACCTGTGTCACCATTTACCCTAATTTCTGCTCCATCAGGAATCCGGCTAGTGGCTCCGGTCGCCGATACAACACAAGGTATGCCCAATTCTCGGCTCACAATGACAGCGTGGCTCATGGTTGCACCAACGTCAACGACGACTCCGCCAGCAGGAACAAATAATGGAGTCCAGGATGGGTCCGTGATCGGAGCGACAAGGATATCCCCCGGCTCTAGCCCCTTAGGATCAGAAGGGTCAGTGATAACACGGGCTATACCAACTACAACCCCAGCGCTTCCTCCCATACCCTGAACAATTTTTCGCTCAGGGTAGTTGGTGTCCGTCGACTGCCATTTCTCTGCTGGGGGTAGATCCCCGTTAAACCAAAATGGGGGAGTAAGCTCAAAAAGTTGGAGATATTGCTTCTCGCGGTCGGATGCTTCTTTAGCCATATTTCCTACGATGGCTTCCTCAAGTTCCTTATCCTGAAGCATGAAAATATGCCTCTGATCTTCAAGACGACCATCCTCAGCAAGGCGTCGACCAAGCTCAAGAGCAGCCAAACGGACTTCATGAACAACTTTCACAATTGCCGTCTTGGCGTTTTCTCTGGCAGGAATAAAAACTGAGCTCGACTTAACCGCAATCTCAAGTGTTCCAGCTGAGGTTTCATCGCCAGAGACCATAGTGCGGAGCTCAGAAAGAGCGGTAGAAGATCTCTCTTTCGCTTCTTGATGTCGAATTTGGGGATCTTGGTTATCCGCAGCTAATCGCATACGGTCAATTAAAGCAAGCGCAAGCTCAGGGTTAGTTTCCCACGTTTGAGAACGCAATTCCCATTCATTGGGGCCCCGCGACCCATGAAGGTTCAAAAGACTACTGAAAGCGGTATTGAATGTGGGGTCGTCGATCGCTAGCAGTCTAGCTTCAAGTCCACCGATGCCAGCATCGAATTCTTGAGTAAGGGAAGGGGAGTTCCGAACGATACGACTAATCTGCCACATTGCAAAGCTGGGCGCTACAGAGTCAACGCCTCCGAGTCCTCCCGCAATTCGCAAGTCCAAACCTGGTTTTCCCATTCCTAGGGCAAGACCTGTAATCGCCCCCATAGTTACTGATGCAGCAGCGCTTGCTTCACTATGAGCTGAGAATATCTCTGCGAAAAGAGGCATAAGGTCTCGCGTCCGCTGCACAAGCTCCATATCATTAACCGAAGACAACTCCGGGCGCCCTTTGACTACCGACTCAACGGTTTCAGCTAACGTTGCTACTTTAGGAAATTCTGTCGAGGTCATCCAAGTAAACATCAATGCGTCAACGCGAGCTGTTATCTGTTCATCCTCATCTTTGGGCCGAGGCTGATAAGGCGGCAATGCCGATGAACTTCCGAAAAAACCCATGTCAACCATCTCTGGCGTCATCCCAGAGGAACGCGACCCCATAAGCCTTGCCACACTCAAATTCAGGTACATGTATCCACCGAAGATCTCAAACATCAACTTATTGTCTGGGTCAACCTCATCTGGATCAATTGTGAAGCGGTACATGAAATCTCTTATTCCGATATCTCCAGCACCGTGCCATGTGTGATCAGCAGTTAATGGTGAGACAGGGTCGGGGAAAACTTCTCCTACATTTCCTCTTGTATAGATAGGGAAGGACTTAGACGGTGAATCGTCGATAAACCAACCAATCTCCATATAGCCCCCTTATTCTCACAAATCTAGGGCACCGATTAGATTATGTCAGATGCATAAAGCCAAAAAATCACAACTCAGCCTTATCAGGTTTACTTGATTGCAATTATCTCGCCATGAGGAACAAGAAAGAAACCATCTGGCTGCTCAGCCCATCTTTTAAAAGCTTTAGATAGGTCATCGAGAAGACCTTGAGTCGCTAAGTTGTGTTGTAAAATCTGATCAGAGAAAGTTGATTTCTGTATTCGTTCCGCCCACAAACCACCCCACCATTGTCTGGTATCTGGGGTGGAAAATGTCCATGTAGAGCTCGTTACTTCGATAGAGGAGAACGATGCTTGTGAAACCCAGGAAAAAAGATGTCGTCCAGCATTTGCCGTAACGTTATTTTTTTTGGTCATTTGTTGATAAAGATCCATCCATTGGTTGAGTTTCGGATCTGTCGGCGCCCAAATCATTCCCCCATAGTCGGCGTCACGCAGAGCTACGACCCCTCCGGGTCGAACCACTCTTTTCATTTCTTTAATGGCGGCAATGGGGTCAGTAAGGTGCTGAAGAAGTTGGTGGGCATGGACAATGTCAAAAGTGTTATCTGCGAAGTCCAAATGGTATGTATCTCCTGTATCAAATGAACAGTTGTCGAAATCGAATTCCTCGGAAGCGGCTCGGGCTTTATTGATGATCTCATCAGAGATGTCAATACCTAGGACAGTTCCTTTCCTAATTCTTTTAGCGAAATCGATCGTTATTGTTCCTGGCCCGCACCCGATATCTAGAAGGATGGAGTTATCTTCAAGGTATTGCTCTAGATACTTTGCAGAGTTTTCAATGGTTCGCCAGGTGTGTGATCTAAGGACCGACTCATGGTGGCCATGAACGTAGATATCGTCGCTCATAATTCTTTCTAAACCCAGTGATGCCTTTTAGAGGTTGAGTTCATCAATATGGCCATGCCATGCAAGCTGCCCCCCATCTATAGGGATGTACGCTCCGTTAATGAAGCCAGCTTCTGGACTTGCTAAGAAACATACAAGTTCAGCTACTTCTTCTGGGTATCCAAGTCGGGGGATTAACCCCTTGCCCGTCATACTCTTCTCAAAAGCGACAGGATCTTCAGCTTGTTTTACAAATTCTGTCACCATGGCAGTCGCAATAGCAGTCGGGCCGTAACAGTTCACTCGAATCCCATATTTCGCTAGATCAACAGCAAGATTTTGAGTCTGAAGCCTAATGCCGCCTTTTGATGTCCCATATGCGATACAGAGCGGATAGGCAGAAACCGAGCCAACTGATCCGGCATTAATAATGGATGGTAGATCGCTCTGCTTTAAGTACGGCAATGCATACTTTGAACAAAGCCACGGCCCTATGGCATTTACTTCGAGGACTTTTCTAAATGTGTCAACAGACATGTTTTCAAGGTCGCAGTCTGCGGGGTCGGCGATTCCTGTTTCATGGATACCAGCATTGTTGTGCATGACGTCAATGCCCCCAAATTGATTCGCTGCTTGCTCCATCAGATTTTGAACATCTTCCGGCGAGGTCACATCACAATGGATGTAGTGTGCTTTCCCCCCGTTATCGCGGATCCCGGCCGCTACGGCCTCTCCATCTTCGTCCGTAATGTCAGCTATGACAACGCTGGCTCCTTTGCTAGCCGCCACTTGTGCTGTCGCTTCGCCAATTCCAGCTGCGCCACCAGTAATAACGAAACGTAAACCCTCAACTCCCATAAAACCACCTACCTGATAGAAACGATGATCAGCTTATATAGAAGCCAAATAGCAGTCAATTTTGGTTATACGGGCTGACATTCTAAAAGAGGGAAGAAAGGCGAGACCTGCGCGGACTTCTGATTTGAAATGATCTAAAGTATGTCTGTGCGAGTTCTCCGGAAAAAAGCTCTAGCAGGCCTGTTAGCTCTGCTTCTTTTGGCTACCTATGCCTGTGGTGGCGACTCATGTGATGATGAGCTTCTCACTGATAAAGAGCTAGGAGCAGATGATGTTGTTCTAGTCGAAGATGAGCCCACAGAAACGCCAACAGCTACCGAGGAACCCAAAGAAACACCCACACCAGTTGAGTCAGAACCAACTCCAGAGCCAACAGTTACGTCAACACCTGAACCCACACCAGATGATGAACCCACACCAACCCCAGAGCCAGAAGGTGAGATCATAACCGTTTTGATTGACACATACACATGGGGACAAAGCCAGAAAACGATAGCCTTGCAGGAAGTCTTAGGGATAACAGCTGACGGATTTTACGGTTCAGGAACACGAGCCGCTCATCTTGCAGAACTAGAAAACAGAGGCCTAAGTACAGCGGGTGTTCCTGATGACCCTTATTCATCATCGCCTTCTCCTACGCCAGGTTCAAATCCAAGTCCGACGCCAACACCATCTGCTCCCTCGCCGGCCCCAACACCGTCTACTCCATCGCCGACCCCGATACCTGGGTCAAGTTATTCCCCAGTGTCGATTACCGATACTACGCTTTCATGTTCAGATGTTGAATTCGACTGGAGCAACCCTGACAGCGCTCCTGATTCATGGCAAGTGAGTCTTGTTGTCCGAGCTAACGTTGGTTCCGGCAACCCTCCATCCTCACTGTTGGTTACAAAAACGCATACAGTTTCTGGAAGTGCTAGTAGCGAAACGTTCACTTCTTTAGAGTTCCATGGTCAAAATGTTTGGGTTACCCTCTGGGGTAATGGGGCCCCTTATACGTTGACGATATCTAGAGTAGACAGTGGAGTCGTTAGCACCCCAAGAACCTCGTCTGGACTGATGTGGGACGACTGTTAACCTAACTAACAGCTTGTTGATTTGTGGGTATGTTAAGCGTATGACCAGACCGCTTTGCAGGCTTTTTCTTTTCTCTTTGCTTCAGCGTAGCATTGACTCCTTATGGGTTAGCTGAAAAGAAATCTTGTAGTAAAGGAACGTAATGCTCTAAGGGATTTGACGTATATGAAGGGTCAAAGGCCGGAGCATCGTAGAGAGCGCAGAATTCTTCACAGTGATCATAGTGTTTATTTCCATTAAATTCATCGCGGGCGTTTCGGTCTCCTCCTAAATAATGCCAGAAATAGTAGCCTTGAAAAATTCCGTGATGTTGGACCATCCAATGGTTGGCTTCTGAAACAAAAGGCTTAAGAATCGCGGCAGCAAGGTCAGGGTGATTATGGGGTGTGAGGATATCTCCAATGTCATGGATAAGGGCGCAAACAATATATTCATCATCCCTCCCATCTCGCTCTGCTCGAGTCGCCGTCTGGACACTGTGCTCGAGTCTGTCGACAGGGAATCCACCGTAATCATTCCTAAGTAGTTCCAATTGTTGGAGTACTCGAGTGGGTAACGAATCAGTTAGGGTTCCACGTTGGGACATGATGAGATCCCAATCTTCTTTCGTTGAGTCCTGAAATGAAGTGAAACTCGCTCTTGGCTGCGTAATCGAATCCGTCATATTTCCTCCTAGTTGGTATTTTCTTATTGGCTATCAGAACTCTGTTTAGGGTCGGGTACCCCGGGCCTTGTTCCTTCGTGATGTTCGACGAACTCGATGAGGTACCCATCAAAATCTTTGACGAAAGCAACAGTGACTGGCCATCGGTCTAACTTCACAGGTTCGGTTACCGATTCACACCCCGCGGCGATTGCCCGATCATAGACCCGCTGACAATCTGATGTATTGACATAAATCTTCCACATGGCTGTACCCATATCTATGGGCTCTTCATTGTCAAGGTGCTGGGCGAGCTGAATTCGAGATCCTCCCTGTTTAGCCTGTAATACTGCCTCCAGCACTCCTGGAATTTCAGTACGGTGCTGCAAAGGCAGTTCACACACCCCTTCCCAAAATTCGAGTGCTTTGTCGATGTCTCGAACGTTTATGCAATATTGGCCGAGTATCTGCGTCATAACTACCCCTAGGCCAACTGTACATTGTAGGTAGTACCTCCGGCAATACTGGTCAGCGGACTTTCTACTGGGTCATAAACTGCTTGTAAAGGACTATTAGGTGATTCTTGGAGCTCGTTGTATTCTGGCTTTTATCGGCAGGTAAGGGGTTTTGTAATTTGGTTGATTGGCTTTCATTAAGTAAGCGTGCTGCTTTTGTTTCACATCGGCTGGTGGGGTGGGTCTATTGGGAGCCACACGGTATAGAGCGCTATACGGCATTAGGGGTACAGAATGGGTTCGGGTACTACGTAACTACCCGAGCTGGGCTTCTAGGTAAAGCGGGTCCAGATGTTGTTACGGCAGCGTATTACTCAATCCACCCGGATTTCATAAAAGCAAGCTATGAGCACCTTTTGCTAGTTGGTTCTGTCGAAGACGCTATCCAAGTTAGAGACGAAGCTGTGCTATATGGGTTGAGGAAATATATTCCCGATGTTTGCGAAGAGTTGGGTTCAATGGCGGGGGATCTATGGGAAGCCGCCGATTTACTTCCTGTCTCAGGGCGACTATTATTCGCATCTCAACTGCGATACCGGAGGCAAGATGAGCCGGTGCTTGATGCATGGCTTGCCGTTAACTGTATTCGAGAATGGCGAGGGGATACCCATTGGGCTCTTCAAATCGCAGATGGGCTTTCGGGGGTGGAATCAGGTGTTCTTGACGGCGCCTGGAGAAACTATGGTGACGATTGGTTGCCTCGTAGCCGCGGAGCAGATGATGCCCTGCTGTCAGACGCGTATTCCAAGTTAGAAGAGCGTGGATTAGCGCAAGATGGAAAAGTTAATGACGCGGGCATCGCCCACCGGATAATGCTCGAAGAAAAGCTTGATAAAGCCGCTGTGCTAGCTTGGCAGTATTTAGGTGACGAAAGAACAACTAGGTTCGTCGAGCTCGTAGATTCAGTCGGTGATGTACTGATGAGAAGAATCGATGAGACGGCCGGTAAGAAATGGATGCCAGCAGGACGCTAATTCATCGTCATTGTTAGTATGGCCGATCGCCAGAGATCGTCACTCGTTCCATTCTTCGAAACAAGGGGAGAAAATCGTCTGTTGCTACATGTTGGACGCACCTGTTATCCCACATGACAAAAGTTTCAGGTTCCCACTGGACCCCAAATTGGATACTGGGATTACGAATCGCTTCAGCTAATTTACTCAGTAGGTAGTCGCTTTCTTCGCCGTCTACACCTTCGATATGTGATGTGAAGAAGTTGTTGGTAAAGATTGATCGCTTCCCGGTTTCCGGATGGGTTCGAATGACAGGATGGAGAACGGGAGGATATTCTTTAATGTTGTCTTCGTGGCTTTCTTCGCTGTTAAATCGCGTTGTGGGGCCGAACATTTTCGTGTAATCGTTCACGGCAAATAGTTTATCGACGCGGGCTTTTATCTCTGGTTGAAGCTTCTCGTAGGCTACTGCAGCATTAGAGAATCGAGTATCTCCACCCTTTGCAGGGATGACCTTTCCTCTAAGGATTGACCCCATGGGTGGCTTCTCGCGAAATGAGACGTCTATGTGGAAATCCTTTGCAGCATTGTAATTTTGTCTTGGTGAGTCTCCTCCGGCTTCCAAGACGATAATTTCAGGGTGGTCTTCGAGATTATCTGCGAAAGGGTGGATCTCTAGCTCCCCGAAATTTCTCCCGAATGCTATATGGGCTTCAGTCGAGATCATCTGGTCTCTGAAGACAAGTACTTTATGTTCAAGCCAGGCCTGCTTAATTTCAGCTACTGCATCTTGATTTAGATTATCTAGTTGAATGCCAGAAATTTCAGCTCCTATGTGTTCACTAAGTGGTTGTATCTTCATGAAGGCCCCTAAATGGTAATAGTTAATGATAATAAGTGGATCTCTTATTCACAAGAAGTCATGGAATAGATCCTTGAGGTGAAGGATTATGTATTGATTGAGTCTGGGGCTTTAACTTTCTGTCGTTTAGCTAGGGCCTAGCAAGACAGGGAATGTTCGGTATGCTTTTCGGGCTGTTGTAGTTTCCACGACAGGAAGTTCTTCTGGGTCCAAGCGGACATTATGGCGAATTAGCTCATGGACAACGACTCCTACTAGGCCAAATAGGCGTTGGTTAAAACCTTCTTCTGGGTCTGGTTCAACCCCTCCAGCTAACTCTGAACCAATGCAGTGGTGCATTCCGTGGCCAAAGCTAAATCCGTGTCTGGGCACATCGTCAGGCAGTAGTCGATCGGGGTCAAATTCATCAGCAGTAGTACCAAAAATCGATTTATCTCTATTCGCAGCTTCAATATCGATGTCAACGCGATCTCCGGACCGTACTTTTGTGTCGTCTTCGAGTAGAAAATCTTCAGTGGCTCGGCGTCCACCAATTGGGCTTATCGGCGATAGGCGAAGCGTTTCGAGGATGCACTGGCGGACAAATGACTGGTCTTCTA
>CETH01011376.1_pt1 | contig 22715 bp, 25 predicted proteins | sample 361461 | NCBI WGS metagenome assembly CETH01 (sample SAMEA2622695, study PRJEB7988) | marine metagenome | isolation source: saline water (ENVO:00002010), including
CTTACATAAACAGGGTAGGTACTACATAGTTCACTTTAAAGAACTTTTTATGTTAGATGGTAAGCCTTCAGATTTTATAGAAAATGATGTTTCTCGAAGAAACACCATTGTTAATTTATTAATTGAGTGGGGGTTAGTAACTTTAGTTAGGGGAGATATTGAAGATACTGTTCCTTTAAATCAAATTAAAATTTTATCCTTTTCAGAAAAAGATGAATGGGATTTAGTTCCGAAATACAATATAGGTAAAAAATAGCCTTGACAAATACCACATGAATGTGGTATAATACGAGTGTTTGGTTGAAATGTTCAATCAAATTTCGGTGGTAGATTCGTTTAGAATTACCACATATTAATAATCTTGCTTTTAATAAAGGAGATAATATAATGACAACACTTTTTAGTCTATCTAGTAAGTATGATCCGTTTTTCGTGGGGTTTGACCGTCTTTTTAGGGAGATGGAAACCTTCAAAATAAATCGTCAGCCGAATTATCCGCCATACAATGTTATTAATAATGGTGATAAGTATACCATAGAAATAGCTTTGGCGGGATTTAATGAAACTGAGGTTGAGGTTGTTTATGAGCCAGGTAAACTTACTGTTTCTGGTTCTAATGATAACCAAAAAGGTGATTATATTCATAAAGGAATTGCAACCCGAAACTTCAAAAAGGAGTGGACTGTTGCAGACACTATTGAAGTTGAGAGTGCTAAGTTTATTAATGGGGTTTTAACAATTGAGTTAATAAATGTAATTCCAGAGAGTAAAAAACCTAAGAGTATACCAATTACAACTGGTAAACAATTATTAAATGGGTAATGTGTGTCATTAGTACCAATTACTATGGGGGCAATTGCCCCCTTTTTATTTTATGAGATTTTATACTAATATACAATATAGAAATAATGATATTTTAGTTCGTGAAATTGATGATGGTGAACCAGTTAAATATCGTGATTCTTTCCAGCCTACCTTATATCTTCAAAGAAAAAAGTCTTTAGAAAAGGGTGAAGTTGATTATAGAACTTCAGATGGAACACCTCTGGCCTCAGTTAAACCCGGCACAATTCAAGATTGTCGTAAATTTATGGAGAGATATAAAAATACAGACAATTTTGATATCTATGGTTATACTCAATGGGGCCATCAATTTATAACTGAAGAATATGATCTTACAGATTATGATTTATCTAAGGTTAGAATTTGTACTATAGACATCGAAGTAGAATGTGAACATGGGTTTCCAGATGTTGAAAGTGTGAAAGAAAAGATAAATGCAATTACAATGAAGGATAGTAAAACAGGTGATATATATGCATTAGGGGTTGGACATTTTCATACAGATCGTGAAGATGTTCATTATTTGAATTGTGGTGATGAAAATACGTTATTGGAAAAGTTTATTGAGATTTGGCAAGTAATCAATCCTGATATTGTTACTGGATGGAATTGTAAATTTTATGATATACCGTATTTAGTTCGTAGAATTTCTTATTTGATGGGTGAGAAGGCAGTCAAACCATTGTCGCCATGGGGTGTGGTGAATGAAGGAACTATTACATACATGGGTAGACAACATGTGGTATATAGTTTGTTTGGTATTGCAATATTAGATTTTATGGATTTGTATAAGAAGTTTACCTATGTCAATCAAGAAAGTTATAAGCTAGACCATATTGCGTATGTTGAATTAGGTGAGAAAAAACTTAGTTATGAGGAGTATGGTAATTTTTACTGGTTCTATAAGTCTGATTATCAAAAATTTATTGAATATAATATTAAGGATGTGGAATTAGTTGATCGTCTTGAAGATAAGATGAAACTTATCGAATTGGCAATGACGATTGCATATGAAGCAGGAATTAATTATGAAGATGTATTTTCACCTGTTAAGACATGGGATGCATTAATTTATAATCATTTGATTAAACAAAACATAGTTATTCCACCAAGACAAACAGAAAAGAAGATTGGAGAATATGAAGGTGCTTATGTAAAAGATCCGCAGGTGGGCATGCATGATTGGGTAGTTTCTTTTGACTTGAACAGTCTATATCCACATCTAATTATGCAATATAATATCTCACCTGATACTATACGTAACGATATTCCAATATTTTCTACTACGGTTGATAATTTGGTTTCTGGTCAAGTTGATATACCAAAAGTTCCTAAGACATGTATTACAGCAAATGGAGTTTATTATAGTACAGAGCGGCAGGGATTTTTACCTGAGTTAATGGAAAAAATGTATACTGATAGGGTTGTGGCAAAAAATCAGATGATTGAATGTCAGAAAGAATTACAATCCACTAAGGATGTTTTTGAGAGACAAAAATTAAATGCAGAAATATCTAAGTATACTAATATACAGATGGCAAAAAAGATTTCCTTGAACAGTGCTTATGGTGCTTTAGGTAATGCTTGGTTTAGATATTTTGATGTCAAGATGGCAGAATCTATTACTTTATCTGGTCAATTATCTATCAAATGGATTGAAGATAGACTTAATAAGTATTTTAATAAACTTCTTAATACTGATAGTGAAGATTATGTCGTTGCGGTTGATACTGATAGTGTTTATTTGACATTAGGTTCTTTGGTAGATAAATATTTAAGTTCAGTTGATGATAGAGATACTATTGTAGAGTCTTTAGATAGTTTTTGCGATGACAAAGTTTCTCCGTATATAGATAAGTGTTATCGAGAACTTGCGAATTATATGGGTGCATATCAACAAAGAATGGTTATGGAGAGGGAAACTATTGCAGATCGCGGTGTATGGACTGCGAAGAAAAGATATGTTTTGAATGTTCGTGATAATGAGGGGGTTAGATATGAAGAACCCAAATTGAAAATTATGGGTATTGAGTGTGTGCGTAGCTCAACTCCTGAAGTTTGTCGGGATAAAATCAAAGAAACTCTTAAATTGGTTTTAGAGTCTGATGAAAATAATGTTATAAATTACATTGATGATTTTCGTGATAAGTTTAGTAATTTAGATGTTAGTCAAGTCTCTTTTCCAAGAAGTGTTAATGGTTTAGATAAATATTTTGATTCGGTTCATGGCTATAAGAAGGGAACTCCTATTCAAGTCAAGGGCTGTTTAATGTTCAATGGTTTAGTTAAAGAGAAAAAGTTGCAAAACAAGTATCCTTTAATTGGTAACGGGGAAAAAATAAAGTTTGTATATTTGAAAGAACCAAACCCAATTTCAGAAAAAGTTATTGGCTTTATGGATATACTTCCAGAAGAATTTGGTTTAGATAATTACATTGATTACAATACACAATTTGATAAAGCTTACTTAGAACCAATTAAGACTGTATTGGATGCAGTTGGTTGGAATCATGAACGAGTAGGTAGTTTAGAGGGGTTTTTTGGGTAAAGTTATGAGAGTACATGAATTAGCTAAAGAGTATGGAATTAAATCAACTGAGTTTGTAGATGTGATACAAAGCTTTGGATTTGATATTAAAAGTCATTTAAGTTCTTTGGATGATGCTCAAGTATCTGATATTAGGTATAAAATGTCAGTAAAAGATGAGGCAGAAAAACCAGAAGTAAAGGAATGGGTTCCTGATCCAAATGAACAATCTCCGCCTGAAGGATTTGATGGTGGTGATGATTCAGCTGATGAATTGTTTAAAAGAGCTCAGGAAGTTGTTAATGGAATAACAGAAAAAACTGATTCTTTGAAGGATAAGGCTGATGAAGTAATATTAAAAAATAAAGAAAGGGAACATATTGAAGAAAAATTGGCTGAGGTCAGAGAAAGACAGTTTGCTGAAGTATCTCGACCTAAAGGTTTTTTTGGTTGGATAGCTAGTTTATTTAGTTAATGTTAGATAATTCAATAGTTGAAGTATTAGATGACACCTCATATGACGGGGCAAATCCTGGCATGTGGGGTGTATTTTCTGGTCAAAAGGATTGGAAGTTGGGTAGGTTTATTTGTACGTATTGTCGTAGGGTAATTGAGGCAAAGTTTCCAAGATATTTCAAGGTTTTGGACAAAATTCATGATATTGATGATAAAGTTTTGGATAAATGGAGATCACCTTGTTGTGCAGAAAAGATAGAGAGGGTAGATTAGATGTCGGATTTTTTAAATAGTTTAATTAAACAGGTAGATGATGAGTATACTACAGTAGTTGCAGATAGAAAATCTTCGGCTGAGTTTAGTGGTACTATTGATACAGGTTCATATGCACTAAATGCCCTGTTTTCAGGTTCTATTTTTGGTGGGGTTTCTAATAATAAAATTACTGCTTTGGCAGGTGAGAGTGCAACAGGTAAAACATATTTTGCACTTGGTTTGGTTCGTAGGTTTTTAGAAACCCATGATAATGGAATAGTTGTATATTTTGACACAGAGTCTGCTGTAACAGCAGATATGATGGAACAGAGACAGATTGATACCTCTAGGGTGATTAAATCTGAACCAGATACCATACAGAAGTTTCGTAATGTGGCTATCAGTATGTTAGATCATTTCATTACACAGGATGAAGAAGAAAATATACCTATGATGATGGTATTGGATAGTTTAGGTCAATTATCATCAACTAAAGAAATTGAAGATAGTACAAGTGGTGCTGAAACCAGAGATATGACTAAAGCACAACTGTTGAAAGCTACTTTTCGAGTATTGAATTTGAAAATGGCCAAGGCTGGTGTTCCTCTGATTGTTTGTAATCATACATATGATGTTGTTGGTTCGTATGTTCCAATGAAAGAAATGTCAGGTGGTTCTGGTCTAAAATATTCTGCTTCTACTATTGCCTTCTTAACCAAGAAAAAAGAGAGGGATGGTACAGAAGTTGTAGGTAATGTGATTAAGGTGAGGATGCAAAAGTCGAGATTATCCAGAGAAAATAAAGATATAGAAGTACTTTTGACATATGATAAGGGGTTAGACAGATATTATGGGATGATTGATTTTGCTATTGAGGCTGGTTTGTTTAAGAAAGCAGGTAATCGAATTGAATTACCTGATGAAAGTAAACAATATGCTAAGACCATATATGGTGATCCAGAAAAATATTTTACTAATAATATTATGGAAAAAATTGAGGAATATGTTGCAAAAGAATATACATATGGTGGTATGCCAGAGGAAATATTTTTAGATGAGGATAGAGCAGACAATTCTGAAAAATCTGATATATAATGAGGATTATTCGCGAAGAGTTTTACCATTTCTTAAACCAGATTATTTTACAGATAGTACTGAACAGGCTGTATTTAAAATCATAGATGAATTTATAAGAGAATATAATTCAATGCCCAGTAGTGAGGTCTTGGGCATTGAATTATCCAAATATACCAAATTTACAGAAACACAATATAATGACTCCTTAGAATTATTGAAAACTTTTGAAGATAATAAAGATAGTGTTGCGGATGAAGATTGGTTACTTAATAGTAGTGAGAAATTTTGTAAGGATCAGGCACTATATATTGCTTTAATGAATTCGGTTGAATTGTTAGATGAATATAAAGGAAATAAGGACTTGGGAGAGATACCTAAGATAATGCAAGATGCACTTTCTATCACTTTTGATGATAGTGTTGGTCATGATTATTTTGAAAATAGTGATGAAAGATTTGAGTTTTATCACACAAAGGAAGAAAAGGTTAAGTTTGATTTAAGGATGTTTAATAAGATCACTAAGGGTGGTTTATCTAAAAAATCTCTTAATATTATTCTTGCAGGTACTGGTGTGGGTAAATCTTTGTTTATGTGTCATTGTGCTGCAGCTAATATCAACAATGGTAGTAATGTACTGTATATCACAATGGAGATGGCAGAAGAAAGAATTGCCGAGAGGATTGATTCAAATTTATTAGATGTTGAGATAACAGATCTGAAAATGTTGGATAAAGATGCTTATGACACTAAAATACAAGCAAAAAGAGATAAAACAGTTGGTAATTTGATTATTAAGGAGTATCCAACAGCTGGTGCACATACTGGTCATTTTCGACATTTGATAAATGAATTGAAGTTGAAAAAGTCGTTTGCACCTGATATTATTTACGTGGATTATTTGAATATTTGTGGATCAAGTCGAATTAAACCTGCAAATGCACAGAATACGTATACTTACATCAAATCTATTGCCGAGGAGTTAAGAGGTTTGGCAGTAGAAACTAATGTACCTATTGTTAGTGCAACTCAAACAACTAGGTCAGGGTATTCTAATAGTGATGTGGATATTACAGATACTTCGGAGAGTTTTGGACTTCCGGCCACTGCAGATTTTATGGTTGCATTGATTACAAGTGAAGAACTAGAAGAATTAGATCAGATACAAGTTAAACAGTTGAAAAATAGATATAATGATCCAACGGCCCATCGTAAATTTGTTGTTGGTATTGACCGATCAAAAATGAGGTTATATGACTTAGAAGATTCAGCACAGAGTGATTTGATATTACCCGAAGATGATGTTGGTAATAGCAATACAGGAATAGATTTTAGTGGTTTCCAAATTTGACCATTTCAACCCGTACAGAAATGTACGGGTTTTTTTATATCTAATGTAAAAATCTTATAAATAAAAGAAAATGAGTGTTGACAAACACGTAAGGAAAATGGTATAATAACCATGTCAGAATTTGAACTGGTTGTTATGATAGTATTTGTAACATTAATCATATTGTCAGGATAATCAAATGTTGAAATTCAAAAAATATATATCTGAACGTGATATGTGGCTAGAGAGGTGGAACTCAATGGCAATTAGTTATGGTTTGACGGAATTTATGGGTGAGGGTGTTTCTTCGGGAACGCAGCTAGAAGTTTTACAGAAAGAAATGTTTCCTAGAATTACTCGCATGTCTCATTTAAAAGATTATTTACATAAATCTGGTGATATTTTAGGTATTGATTTTAATAAAGATATATTAAAGACGAATGACAAACGAATTGGAATTCCAGCATCTTGGTCGGGTGATTCTTTGAATGTAAGTGCAAGTAAATTTAAAGAATTTTTAGATAAGGTATTGCCAATAAAAACTAAAATTGTTGATCTTCAAGATACGGTTGATGGTTTGAAAAACCCAAGTAAGTCTTATATGGGTTTCACTATTCAGTTTGATGTTAGAGATAAATATCCTTCTTCTAAGTCTTTAAAATATCTAATAAATCTTGCTGGAATTCAAAAAAGGTCGGTAGGAACTGAGTATCAAGAATCTGGATTTTTGTTCGCATTAGCTTCAAGTTTTAAATTTTCAGGTGATGATATTTTTAATCTATCCTATTGGAAATCTGAATGTAGAGGTAAGATATTTGTCGATGGTAAATCTTATTCTGATTCTCAAGTTGAAGATATATACAATTTTTCGATTGGTGATGATTGGAAATCATCTCTTTTATATTCTTCTCTTAAAGTTAAAGAGATATTAAAAGAAGAGCCATTGGAATATCATAAAGATAGTTCTAAGTTTTTCTTAAATATTTTGGCTAAAAAACTTTATGAGAAGGCTGGATGGTCAACTAAATGGAATAATGACAAGTGGAATCCGGCAGATGTTTGGTTTATTTACGACAGTGGTGTTCGTGAAGTAGTAAAAGAGTATAGTTCTTTAGCTGAACTTAATGGTTATCTCAAACAGTCTGTAGATAATTCTAGTGGTATTGTTGGGCTATCTTTGAAAAAGTTTGAGAAGGGTGGTTCAGCTAAGATTGTAGATATGGGTAAGGAGTTGAAGGTTGTAGATAGCTTCGAGATAGTTTTTGGTGCTTTATTTACTCAGGGTATTAATCAGAATTTGGTTATGAAAGTTCCTAATTCTAATAAAAAGGATAAAGTTCATAGTATAAGTTATAGGTTGTTTCAAAGTGGTTCTAGGGAAATGATACGCGGTGAGGTTGTAAAAAAGGGAACAGAAGCTTCTCATGGTAAAGTATTTTTATCATATATTGACAGTGTTTCAGGTACAAGTAAAATTGTTGATACTGTTAATAAAGTTCGTGGAGATGGTAACATAGAATATAAAAACGGAAGATATTCTCTGACATCTAAGGGTAAAAAACGATTTAGACTAGTTAGTATTATGTATAAACGTCATATTAAAAATAGTCCAGTAGTTTCTACAAGTCTTAGTGCAAGAACTAAAATAAAACCAAATTTGAGAAAAGAATATGAGGCTTTTGAACAAGGAAGTGAATCTTTTGAAATAAAATTGAATGAATATATACAAAATAATTTTTCTGGTAAAAGTGTAAATCAGGTTATCACTCAGATGAGTGTAAGAATTAATGCCACTTTCCAGAATATAGCATTTGCTGGTTGGTGGTCGGTTTTAGCTAAAAGTAAAAGTGGAAAATATAATTCAGCTACTGAGACTGCAACAAAAATGTTATATTTTGGTATGTCGATGGCAGATTTTTCATCAGTACATTTAAAGATAGGTGGATAATGATTAGTTTTAAACAATTTTTAGAAGAATCTGCTCCTGTTAAAAATCTCCATTTGGAACATATTGAAGATGAAATATTCAATTTGGGTTTCAGGGGAGCTCGAGAATCTATTAATTTTCTAAGATCGCTACGGGATATGTTATCTGGAAATAGTGGCAATTCAGTTAAGGTTACTGTCAAGTTTGATGGTGCACCAGCTATTTTCGTTGGTACTGATCCAAGTGATGGTCAATTTTTTGTTGGTACTAAGGGAGTATTCAACAAGAATCCCAAATTAGTTAAACAAGAAAGTGATATTACAGAATTGGGATATAAAGGTGGTCTTGCAGAAAAACTAAGAATTGCACTTAAAGAAATGAAATCATTAGGTATTAAGGGTGTTTTACAGGGTGATATAATGTTCACCCAAAGTGATTTTGAGGAAGTTGAGGTAGAAGGTCAGAAATTTACTACTTTTCAACCCAATACGATTGTTTATGCAGTTCCTGTTGGTAGTGAATTGGATAAAAAGATCAAAGGTGCTGAAATTGGTGTTGTATTTCATACCACTTACGTTGGAAATAGTTTAGAGGATATGGGTGCTTCATTTGGTGCTGATGTTTCTAATCTAAACAATACTAAAAACGTATGGTATTCTGGTGTAGATTATGAGGATTATTCTGGTTCTGTTACAATGACCAAATCTGAGACATCTAAGATAACTAAATACTTATCCGATGCAGGTAAGACTTTTCGTAAGATTAATCGAAAATCAATAGACTCATTTTTAAGTTCTCAGAATAGTTTACCATCTAGTATCATTGGTGCAGGTATCAAGACCTATAATAACTCGAAAATTCGTAAGGGTGAAAAAGTTGATAATCCTGTTAGACATGCAAGTGGTTATGTAGATTATATCAAAGAATATTTTGATACTAAGGTATTTCCTAAAGTCAAGTCAGAAAAAGGTAAACAAGTTAAAACAGAACAGATGAATAGTATCATTTCTGACACAAAAAAGAATTTACAAGTAATTAAGAATTGTTTAATTTTACATAACCATTTAGTTGATGCAAAAATGATGATTGTTGATAAACTTAACAATGGAGCTAAGAAGTTCCCAAGTACTTTTGTTAGGACAAACTCAGGTTATAAAGTTGTCAATGATGAAGGATACGTGGCAATTGATAAAATGAGTGGTGGTGCAGTAAAATTAGTAGACAGATTAGAGTTTTCTTACAATAATTTTAACGGAATTAAAAATTGGGATAAATAGGGGTTTTACATGAAAAGATATATAGAAGTAATGGATAGACTTTTTGGTCAAGAGATAGCAGAAGAAAAGACAGGCTATCAAAAGTTTTTTGAAAAAACTTTAGAGAAGTACGGTGTTAATTCTCCTGCAGAGTTAAATGATAAAATGAAAAAGAAGTTTTTTGATGAGATTGAAAATGGTTGGACTGCAAAAAATGAAGCTTATGGTGGAGAAGAATATTTTGAAGATAAATTAAAGAAAATTAAAGAAGTTAGTGAAATTAAAATGGTGGGGGATAGTAGAGTAGATTTTGAGTATAGTACTTATATGGTTAGTCTTATGGGTATTGATTCTGTGGAGTGCACTTACACTGATATTAGTGTACAGAGAGGAGTTAGTGGTTTAGAAGAAAGGGTAGTTTCATCTCTACAGGATGTAGGTATAAGTAAGGCTTAAGGAGTTTTAGATGAAAAGTTTTAAGCAATATTTAGACGAAGCAGGAAATTCAATGCAAGGAACAATACTTCAGGCAGTAGGTATGATTGACAATAGTCGATATATCAAAAAAGGAAGTGTTGTTGGAAATAATAAAACTAAGTCTATTTCATTTAAAATGAATGATGGTACAAAAATAACTATTAATAATGTTATATACAAAAAAGATAAGAGATATTTTTGTTATGATGAAATATTGGGTGTTGAAGATGATTTTAATAGAACTTCTGATATAATAAACACTTTAGAGGAAATTGGTTTACGTTTTAATACGGATGATAAAAAATAATTAAAATGAGGTGGGTATGGATACACTAGAAATTCTTAGGGAACATTCAAATATTTTATGGACATGTATGGCTGCATTCTTGGTATTTTTCATGCAAGCCGGATTTACATTAGTTGAGGCCGGATTTACTAGGGCTAAAAACGTCTGTAATATTGTAATGAAGAATCTCATGGATATGTCGATAGGTTCTCTGATATTCTGGATGATTGGTTTTGGGTTGATGTTTGGTGCTTCTAATGGGTATTTTGGTACTAGTTTGTTTTTCTTTGATGGATCTTCAGAGGAAGCTAAATCTGTTGGTAGTTCAGTAGGATTTAACTGGGCTTTTTTATTATTTCAAACAGTATTTTGTGCAACCACTGCAACTATAGTTAGTGGTGCTGTTGCAGAGAGAACTAAATTTAGTTCATATTTAATATTTTCGTTAGTAATCTGTGGATTAATTTATCCTATTTTCGGATCGTGGGCTTGGGGTGGATTATATGCAGGTGGTGGATGGTTAGAAAAACTTGGATTTTTAGACTTTGCGGGTTCTACAGTGGTTCATTCTATTGGTGGATGGGCAGCTCTAGCTGGAGCAATGGTAGTTGGTGCACGTAAGGGTAAATATTTACCAGATGGTAGAATGGGATTAATTTCACCACATAATGTTCCAATGGGAGCTTTGGGTGTATTTATCCTGTGGTTAGGTTGGTTTGGATTTAATGCTGGAAGTACTACTTCAGTTGGTGGAGATTTAGCCTTTATTGCAGTTATTACTAACTTATCGGCATGTGCGGGTGCTGTAGGTGCTGGGTTGATTAGTTGGTTTTTATATCGTAAACCTGATCCAACTTTAGCTCTTAATGGAGCTCTGGGAGGATTAGTTTCAATTACTGCTGGATGTGATATTATGTCTCCAAGTATGGCTGTTTTAGTTGGTTTTATTGGTGGTATTATTGTAGTAGGTGCGGTTAGACTGTTTGATAGTATAAAAATTGATGATCCAGTTGGTGCCATTTCAGTTCATGGTGTTTGTGGAGCGTGGGGTACTTTAGCAATTGGGTTATTCAGTACACAAGCAAGTTTAAACCAATTGGGTATACAGTTTATTGGAGTTATTTCAGCTTTTGTTTGGGCATTTGGACTTAGTTATCCATTGTTCCTTTTGATTAAACATACCATTGGTATTCGAGTGGATGATAGAGAAGAAATAGAAGGATTGGATATAACTGAACATGGTATAAGTGGGTATGAAGGTATTCCAGTTTTAAGTCAAGGGGAGTTCTGATAATATGTTAGGGTTTAAACAATTTCTCACAGAGGTAGTAGGTAGAAACGAGCTAAAAGATATTGTATTTTTATCCTTTAGTAGAACTGATGCAAAATCTGATAACAGCAGTTTTATGAGACAAGTTCTTTTACCTATGTCTAAAAAGATGTCTCAACGTATTTTTGGTGAAAGAAATCGAATACGGGCTGCTCATATTACTGGTGAGGGATATGTAGATGAGTTGGTTAAGATGCAAGGAACTCAAAAATCTTTAGCATGTATGACCAATCCATCTGACCCAAAAATATGGAGAGAAGGTGTTGCAACAGGTGGTGGTATAGTTTTTATTGTAGAAGGTTATCCCACTATGATTTCTAATATTGACTTATATAGTCGTTTAGATGGTCAGGGTAGAAGGTACATTCCATTAGCTAGTTTGTTACCTAGCGACAGTGGAGCATTCTCATATAATAATGAATATCTTAAGATGGCTGGTCAATTGAGGAAAACCATATTCAAACAGATCAAAGAAGCTCAAAGTAATATTATGTTTAAGTTGGTTTCTAGTAGGATGGTCAAGGATAATTCTAATCTGGTAAATCATATTATGAACTCTGGATTTCATAACATCCCAAAGTTGAAAATTAAGGAATGGGGAGATTGGTTAGGGGTTGATAATAGATTGTATGGTCAGATTATAGCTTTCTGTATTAAAGAATGGTTTGATGAAATGGAAGATATATGGAAAAAGAACTGGAGAAGGCTACAATATATATTTGATCCAGAGTTTATGTCTGAAAGAAAAAATACTTGGGATGAAATTAATTTAGTTGATATAGAACTGATTAAGTGTTATCCTTATTCTGAAACTGCTGGTGATTTGTGGGGAGATTTAGAAACTTTTGATGATGAAGAAGATCCTTATACGGGTGGAGTTCCAATCGCTGGTTATTTAGAAGTGGATATGTCCGAAGATGAATATTCAGATGAAGGTTGGAAAACAGTACGTAAAATTCAATCAGAGATACGTCAATGAAAGGATTTAAAGAATTCTTAAAGGAAGATTATTGCGATTGTGTAAATTGTGATTGTGTGGAATGTGTCGATTGTGATTGTTGTAATGAAATTGAAGAAAGTGTAGAGCGGGAGCTAAGGTTGAAAGATGATAACTAAGAAAATACTCGATGGCATTGAAAAGTATGCAGATAAGTTGTTTAAGTCAGTTGGTATTGATGTGGTTTTTACCAAACACTTTTTAGATAGAGTCAATGACCGTAGAAATAAAAAAGATATTACACAAAGTGAACTGATAAGGTTATTTAAACAAACACATAAGAAGTATGGTAAAAAGATTGCTAAATTGGGTGCAGATGCAGAAGCAGTAATTACAGATATGAAAACTGATGTTAATATGCCATTTATTCTAACTTGGGATAAAGTAAATCAAGAAATTGATTTGGTTGCTAAAACTGTGATGCGTAAAAAAGACTTTAAGACACCAGACCAGAGATTTGCATTTGAAGATAGGTTGATGGGGTTTAGAGAATTTATCAGTGATAAATAGGTTCATAGGATACTTACTATTCCAGAATAAAGTGGGTAAGTATTTATTTAAGATTTTTTTGGGTGTAATTTATGATGTATTTTGGATAATTGGTTATATAAAAGGAATGTTTCGTAAGTAGGGGGATTTAATGTTAGGGTTTAAACAATATCTTTTAGAAAGAAGAAGGGCAACTCCAAAGATAAGGTCATGGTTGGGAACGAGAGCAAAGCCTTATCAGTATTGGATGTCTCCGCAGTTTACTTTACCATTTCCCTTATCTAAAGGTATGATGAAACGAATGCAGAATGTAAATGAAAATACATTGGCTTTTCATATTACTGATACAGATGGTATAGGAACATTATATGATTTACAGAATAGTGCTAAATCATTATCAGTTACCACTAAGGTGAAAGATGTATATGCTGGTATGGAGATGTTGGAAGGGGTTGAGACAGCTGGTGGTGTACTGGTAGAGGTTAGGGGAGATATTCTCTTTGAAGGTGAATTTGATATATTCAGTTCACCAGATAGTCAGGGTCGTAGATGGATTGATATAAATCAATTCGCCCGTAGGTTAGCTAACGATAATAAAGCTTATTTACTACAGGATTGGGATTTAATCTATCGTAAGACTATTATGAATCATGCAATGGACTTCTATAAGTCAAATAGAAAAGAGTTAGAAGAAGTCTATGAGAAATTCTATGCAGATCGTAATCCATTATATGCTGAGTATTTGTCCTATATTGGTAGAGACTTCGCTGCAGCTAAGGTTTTTTGGGTTGGAAGTCAGGAATACACAGTCCAGATAGGAATGACTAAATTTTCAAAAGAAGATTCTTTGGCAGAAAGAGGTATTATTGATAAGATCCAGATTGCCAAGGTCAATCTAAACGACCCATTTGTCAAGAAAGCAAAACAAGCTCTATATAAGTTGACTAAAGATTTGTTTGACCAAGCTGAGAAGTATTTCACTGAGAATTTATTAGACTTTTTTGAAATGGGTCAAGAAAGAACTACTTTTGCATATAATGAACATATTATGGATAATTTTACTATTGAAAATGTATATTTCTGGGGAAGCAGACTTTCCGTTGCAGAAATCAAAGATGCTGTAGGTGATTATATGAGTGATGCCGAGATAGAGGAAAGTATGCTGAGTGGAAAGGAATTTCAGGAATATTTTAAGAAAAATTGGTTAGTAGGTAGGAGATGATATGAGAGGTGTATTTACATTTGGAAGGTTTAATCCGCCAACAATTGGACACGAAAAACTTATTAAGAAGGTAGCAGATGTTGCTGGAAATGATCCTTTTTTCATTTATCCAAGCTGGACTCATAATTCTAAGAAAGATCCACTACCACACCCAATTAAAGTTAAGTGGATGAGGAAAATTTTTCCTAAGTATTCAAATCAAATTATTTCTAATCCAGATTGCAAAACTGCAATTCATGTATTAGCTAAATTAAACGATCAGTTTAATGAGATTGTTATGGTAGTTGGATCTGATAGGGTTAAGGATTTTCTGAGGTTGTTTACTAAATATAATGGAGTTAAAAGTACTCATGGTTTCTATCAGTATGAAAAAATAACTGTTACGAGTGCTGGTGAGCGTGATCCTGATGCACAAGGTGTTGAGGGGATGTCAGCATCCAAGATGAGAGCAGCAGCAACAGAGGGAGATTTTGAATCTTTTAAGATGGGAATACCTGATACGGTTTCTGATACAGTTAAAAAGGGTTTATATAATGATGTTAGAAAATATATGGGTGTTAAAGAAGAATATATTCAAGAAAGGGAATTAACTTTAAGGGAAAAAAGACTTAAGGAAAAATATGTTCTTGAATTGAAAAAGAAATCTGATGAATTCAAGAAAAAATATGGTGATAAGTGGTTAGACGTTATATATGCCACTGCAACAAATATGGCTAAAAAACAATCTATTAAAGAATCTTCATATTTAAAAACTTATAATGATTTTTATAGGTGGTTGAATGGTTAGTCATCTCAAACTTAGAAAAAAGATTAGAGATAACAGAAAAATAAAGTCTGTATATGAGAAAAAGAAAACCAATGAAATCCAAAAAAAGAAAATCAACCAGAAAACCGATAAAGCAGTTAAAGCGTGGAACTTATCGTGGAACAGCTGAAGCCAGAAAGCTTAAACAAAAGTGGATGGATTCTTTACAATCCATGATTGGAGATATTCCCATTGATTGGGATAGGGCTGCAATGTTTTACGATCAGGGAATGCCAGTACAAGCTGCTTTTCAAAAATTAATACAAAAGGAAAGTATAATGTCCAATACACTTAAAACCCAACCTAAAGAATTAGTAGATGTCGTATCTGCTGTTCTTTCTGGAAAAGCTCTTCATACTGAAGAAGAAGAAACTGAAGAAGAAGAAACTAAATCTTCAGAAGTCAAAGTTGATGGTCGAAGTAAGGCCGTCCGAGCATATAAAGCCAGAGTGGCTGCTAGAAGTCAGAAAACAACTAGTAAAACTGTTGCCAAAGAAAGTAATATGGATGGATATAAAGATACTTTGGACAGAATTTACGATAACCTAAAGAAATCTTTATAGGGAGAAACCCATGAGTTTATATGGAAATCAAGATAAAAAAACATTAACAGGAACAGTTACTACTAGTGGTAGTGATGCCACTGTAACTGGAAGTGGTACTGCTTTTACCACTGAAGTAGAAGTGGGTGATATTTTTCTAGCTAGTACTGATACAGATGCAAATCGAATATTGTCTATTGCTAGTGATACTAGTTTAGAATTAACAGCTAACTATAATGGTGATGATCCTGGCTCTGGAAAAACAGCTTATATTAGACAAACACCAAGATATTTAAGTCCAACTGAATCCAATGCTATTTTTGGTGTTAGTGTTTCAGAGGTAACAGGTGGTCAGGATAATGTAGTATCAATTACTCCAAGTAATCAGGGAAGTGGTTATGTTAATGCTGGAGATGCTGCATTAACAATTCCTGCCCCTACAGTAAGAACTATTGCTACATCAAATGTGAGTACTTCAGATAATACAATTACTATTACTGGTCATAATATATTAACTGGTACTAAATTTACTTATCAAGATGGAAGTGGTACTGCTTTAGCTGGTTTAACTGATAATACTGCATATTATGCAATTAAAGTAGATAACGATACTATTAAATTAGCCACAAGTTTAAATAATGCTAATGCGGGAACGGCAATCAATCTTACGGGAACTGGTAATAATGCCCAAACTTTAGAGGGTGATACCGCAACTGCTACTCCAGTAGTTACTGCTGGAAAACTTGCATCTATTACAGTAACAGCTGGTGGTTCAGATTATCAAACTGCTCCAACTATTACTGTTGCTGCAGCAACCAATGCTACTTTTAATGCGAATGCTGCGAGTACTGCAGATGATACAATTACGTTGTCAAGTGCAGAGGTTGCAGCTTTAGCTGTAGGTGATGCTGTTACATATACTAACGGTGGTGGATCTCAGGATATTGGATTAACTACAGCAACAGTTTATTATATTCATTCTAAGCCAACTTCAACCACTGTTAAATTAAAAGCATCTGCAGATGCATCTGATGCAATCGACTTAACAGCTGGATCTAGTGAAGCTGGCCATGGCCTTCAGGGTGAATCTGCTACAGCTACAGCTACTTTGGGTAGTGGTAATAAGACAGGTCAACCAGGCTGGGTAAAGAGAACTGTAGGTACTGGTGGTAGAGCTGGTAGAATTAATTATGAAGTTCTAGTCGCTTCAAGTAGTATTACTACTGATGCCGGTGATGACATAGAATTCCCTGACGAATAAACCATAAATGTTTGACAATTTGAATGAGTCAAACTATTTATTATATGCAGCTAAATATTATGATAACCCACATTGTACAGGATTAGATGATTTTTTAGATGATCTTAAATCTATTAAATATTTAAAAAGATTGTTTAATAGATTTTTGAATAATGGTAAGTTAAAAGACCATTTAATATTAAATCATCTAATCCTGTTATATAATGTTTTTGGAGTTGAATGTGCAACAAGAATACTATTTTTGAAGATGGATGAGTCTCACTATCCAATCCTAAAACCATTTTTGATTAGTATGAATTATTTGCCGGAAGTTGTTTATGGTATAAATGGTAAAGACATAAATACAGTTGACATACCGTTAGACGAATTATCAATTCGTGTTTTAAGGAACGTATAATGGGTTTAAAAGAAATAATTACAACAGCAACATCAGGAAATATTGCGGGGTTGCCTCCAGATGAACCACCAATCTCGAAGAAGAAGCAGAAAAAAATCACAGGAAAATTATCCAAAAAGAAGTGGTGGGAGAAGTGGCTCGAACTCAGCTCAAAAAAATATGGAAGATCAACAATATTTTGATACGAATTCTCCTCCACGTAGAGCTCAATCAGTAGACTCGAAAACTGTTGCAATGGGTGGAATAGTTACTTTAGTTGCAACAAACTTTAAGGCTGAAATACGTTTAATCATAGAAAAATTATTTGCATTATTGGGTGGTTAAAATATGGACAAAGAACTAAGACGTAGAAGAAGAAGTAAAAGAAGAACTCAACATAGAACTAATAATAGGGTGGAGAGAAGAAGAAAGCCTTCCCCACCTCGTTATGCCCCAGAAGAAAGTGAAGCTGATTATGAAGTTATTCCTTCCCCGCCGGAATATCCTAATTACCCACCTACACCACCTCAAAAAAATGGAAATTTTATTGTTCGATGGGTAAATACTCATGTTGATAATGTTCGTTTGGGTCTTGGTGTATTAATTTTTATATGTTCTTTATTGATATTAAACAATAATTTAAACGTTAAAGATGCATATATAACCTCTAGTCAGTCATTATATAATGTACTATTAATGGGTAAATCTAGTGGAGATTTAACTATGTGGGCAAGGGAATATGTAATTACTGGAAATGATAAATATAAGAAAGCATATGAAGATCATTTAATTGTCCGAGCAGGAGAAGATTATGACGATAATGGCATTAAAAAGTCTTACGATCAACGATTTAAAGACATTCCAACTACAATCGTTCCTGAGTCTGACAAACAGAAACTTCTCGATAGTTTATCAACAAGCGACCTACTTGCTATAAAGGAAACTGAGGCTATTAAGTTAGCTGAAAGTGGAGATAGGGATAAAGCAATAGCTTTACTATTCAGTGAAGATTATGAAACCGAAAAGGAAAAAATTGTTACTCCTCTAATTGATTTTACTAGAAAGATGCAATTAGATGTTGGTAGGAAAGTCGTAACTAAAATATACTTTAGTTATGGATTTATTATTGTATTATGTATAGCAAATTTGATCCTCATATTTTTAATTAATGATAGATTGGATTTTCATATTCGAGATGATTAGAGGTTAATTTAAATGTCAGAAATAGAACGTATAGAAAAACAATTAAATAATATCGAGCATCAAATGAACGATATGAGATCTGAAATTGAAGTGATGAAATGTAATCACCTACATCACCTTGAGCTTAGACTCACTAAGCTAGAAACTTCCATTAGTGTTGGTTGGAAGGCAGTAATTTTTGGTGCAGGATTGCCGGCAATCCTTAGTGCAATTTTATCTGTTATACAAATGATGAAGTAAATTAGACTTGACAAACTATACCCTAATGTGGTATAATATGTCTTGTTATGATATACATTGATATTAAATATATTGAACTGGTCGGTTCTACTCTGAGTCGATTTTCCAGAAAAAAAGAATATTTGTATAATTTCCGTTGTCCATATTGTGGTGATTCAGCTAAAAATCAGTACAAGGCCAGAGGATTTTTCTATCGAAAAAAGACTGATATGTATTACAAGTGCCATAATTGTGGTATTGGTAAAACTGTATCAACTTTCCTTAAGGATAATAATGATAGTCTGTTTAAACAGTATAAATTGGAGAAATTGAAAAGTGTAAATATCAAACAAACCAAGATACAACCAAGTATTACCTTTGAACAACCTAACTTTAAACCTAAATTATCGTCAAATAAATATTTGACATTGGTAGATGATCTTGATAATGACCACGTGGCAGTGAAATTTTTAAAAGAACGAAAAATTCCATTCAAGAAAAATCTATATTACACTAACATTTTTGATAGATTTGTGCATGACTTAGTTCCTGATAAATATCCAAACCTTTCAGATGACAAGGGTAGGATAATTATTCCTTTCTATAGTCGTGAAAAAGATTTGATGATGTTGCAGGGTAGAGCTGTTACTACAGTTGAACATAATAAACGTTATGTTACTATTAAAATATGGGATGATGCGTTAAAAATTTATGGATTGGATCAAATCAACTATACTAAAGATATATACGTGGTTGAAGGCCCTTTTGATAGTATGTTTCTTGATAATTGTATTGCTATGGGTGGTGGTGATTGTGATTCTTTATCAAACATAATTCCGAAAGATAAAGCAATTATGGTTTATGATAATGAACCAAGAAATTATGATACTATTAGGAGAATGAAGAAGGCAATAGATGTCGGTTACAGGATGTTTATTTGGCCAGAAGTTATAAAAAATAAAGACATTAATGAAATTTTTTTGAAGGGAGTGAATACGGGAGAAATATTGAAAATGATAAATAAAAATACATTTGTGGGATTTGGGGCTCTGTTAGCTCTGAACAGATGGAAAAGAATTTAAGTGGAAGGGAGATATGGAAACAAATTTACAAATATTAAGTGATTTAGTTCATCATATGAAATATGCAAAATATGATGATAAACAACAACGAAGGGAAACTTTTACCGAAACTGTTGATAGAAATAAACAAATGCATCTTGACAATTTTCCTGAACTTAGTGAGGAGATTGAAGATGTTTATAAATTGGTCTATGATAAAAAAGTAATACCATCAATGAGATCAATGCAGTTCGCGGGTACAGCAATTGAGGTTAATCCTGCTAGAATGTTCAATTGTTCATATCTGACAGTTGACAAAATCAGTGCTTTTTGGGAAACCATGTTCCTATTGTTGTCTGGTTGTGGTGTTGGATACTCAGTCCAAAAACATCATATTGAACAACTACCCGAAGTTAGAAAACCTATCAAATCACGTAGGTACTTAATTCAAGATTCGATTGAAGGTTGGGCAGACTCGATTAAAGTATTGTTTAAAGCTTACTTTAATAATCGTTCATTACCTTTATTTGATTATAGAGCAATACGAGACAAGGGTGCAAGATTGGTAATCAGTGGTGGAAAAGCTCCTGGCCCTGAACCATTAAAACTTTGTTTGAATACACTACAGAGTATTCTGGACAGTAAAGATAATGGAGAAAAACTAACTCCTCTTGAATGTCATGATATGTTATGTATTATTTCCGATGCAGTCTTGGCGGGGGGTATTCGTAGGTCTGCATTAATTTCTTTGTTTAGTATTGATGATGAATCTATGTTAATGTGTAAGTCTTTACATAGAGCAGAAGTGGATGAGGTACTAACAAAGGAAAATGATAGTTATAATGTGAGAGTCAATGTGTTTCGTGAAGATGAATTTTATGAACAAAAAAATGTTTGGATACCTGAATCTGATTACATTAAACTAAAAACCGAGAATACGTTACAATGGTATTATCTCTATCCCCATCGTGCACGTTCTAATAATTCTATGGTGGTTGCAAGGTCTTTAATTACTTCCGATATATTTAAGGATAGATGGGAAGTTGTTAAAAATTCTGGTAGTGGTGAGCCTGGTTTCTATTTTACTAATAATGTTGAATTAGGTACAAATCCCTGTTGTGAAATTAGTTTAAATTCTAATCAATTTTGTAATTTAACCTCGATCAATGTTGCTACTATTGAAAGTCAAGAAGATTTAGAAGAACGTTCTAGGGCAGCTGGATTCTTAGGTACACTTCAGGCATCATATACAGATTTTCATTATTTAAACCCAACATGGAAAAAGATCACTGAAAAGGAAGCTCTTTTGGGTGTTTCCCTGACAGGTATTGCTTCTATAGATCATACAGAATATGATTTTAGGGAAGCTTCTTTGGCTACTGTAGAGGAAAATAAGAGAATTGCGAAAATTATTGGTATTAATCCTGCAAAAAGGGTTACTTGTATTAAACCAGAGGGTTCTGGTTCTTTAGTGTTGGGTACGAGTTCGGGTATTCATGCATGGCACAATGGATACTATAATAGAAGAATTAGAGTGGGTAAGAATGAGGCGATATATCAATATCTAGTGGAAACTAATCCTGATATTGTTGAAGATGAAGTTTTTGGAAGTAATGCAGTAATTACTATCCCAGTAAAAGCACCAGAGGGTGCAGTAACTAGAGATGAGGATGTTAATAGTTTCTTGGATAGAATAAAGTATTTTACAGAACAATGGGTTCGTCCAGGCCACAATGGCGGTATGAATACACATAACGTATCTGCAACTGTGTCTGTTAAAGATGATGAATGGGATAGTGTTGGGTCTTGGGTTTGGAAAAATCAAGATTCTTTTAATGGTTTATCGTTTTTACCATATGATAATGGAACTTATACTCAAGCTCCATTTGAGGATATTGAAGAATTTGAGTATATTGAGGGGGTCAAAAATCTTGAAAATATTAATTTAGAAATGGTGGTTGAGATTGAAGATAATACAGATTTACAGGGAGAACTTGCATGTAGTGGAGGTTCTTGTGAGGTGATATGATGTTTGATTGGGAGAAGGTAACGGTTTGGTCTTTAATATTTATGTTTTGTATGGGTTTTTGGTATTTTACATTTAAGTTTGGCTATGGTCTAGTCATGTTATTTTTTGGGAGTTAAAAATGAGTATTTATAAGAAATTAGATCAAGATTTTTCTAGTGATGTTAGTTGGTTGAGAAAAAAATTAGTTGAAAAAATGTTAGATGAAAATTCTATTGTTGATAGTTATGAGTTATTTTCTAGTTTTCTTCAGGGTGGCTATATTTCAGAATTAGAGGAAGAATTTATTGCAGCGATTTATAAAGTAAGGTCAATTTTACCTACTTCAACTACATCTGAAATTTCTGGAGACTTAATGTCTGAAGTGATTAAAAGAGAATCTAACTGGGCTGATGGATGGCAAAAGTATTATGAGTATAAAGATAGTGAAAAAACTGCTATTGAGGCTAAGGAGAGATTTGATAATTATCTCGAAGAATATGGAGATTTTCCTGATTGTTGAGATGATGTAACACTAGTTTAACCTAAATACAATTACCAATGCAGGGGGTGATCGTATGTTTAAAGGCGGAGAGTATCTAAAAAATATTAAAAGTGCTGTACAAAAAAATGTGGAGTGTTGTAAATATGCACTTCAAAATTCATGTAAAGTAAGAATTTTAGGTAAGGGTCAGTCTACTGAGGGGTATGTTACTCGCGTAACATGGGATGACATGGAAGATGTTATAAACATAAATACGGGTGAAACAAACA
>CETH01026289.1_pt1 | contig 22694 bp, 21 predicted proteins | sample 361461 | NCBI WGS metagenome assembly CETH01 (sample SAMEA2622695, study PRJEB7988) | marine metagenome | isolation source: saline water (ENVO:00002010), including
ACTATTAAGTTAATTTCAATGAAAAAAACGATTTATAAAAGTTTTATTCTAGAATTTCTAAAAATCTTTTTCCTGTCCCTCTTCGCTTTGACCTTAATTGTATGGATTATGCAGGCTGTAAATTATCTTGATTTTGTCTCAGAAGATGGTCATGGCTTTAAAGTATATTTTACATACACAGTTTTAAGTTTACCAAAAATTTTGTCTCGTTTAATGATGTTTGTTTTTTTTGTGAGTCTTTTTTATGCTTTATATAAAATGGAGGAAAAAAATGAACTAATTATATACTGGATAAATGGTGTAAGAAAAATCTCTGTAAAAAGATTCATTATATTTGTTTCATTAATATTCCTTTTTTTTCAATTATTATTTAATATTATTATTACACCTAAATCTCAAGATGCTGCAAGATCATATTTGAGACACTCAAATATTGATTTTTTTCCGTCACTAATCAAAGAAAAAAAATTTATCGATATAGTTTCAGATCTTACAATTTTTGTTGAGAACAAAAATCCTGATGGTTCTTTTGAAAATATTTTTTTAAAAGAGTATAATAGTTTATCCAAGTACCAAGTTATATTTGCCAAATCAGGAAAAATAAAAATGGAAAATAATAATATTTTTTTAGAATTAAATAATGGAAATATAATTGATAGAGTTAATGATGAAGAAAAAATTATAAGTTTTGATACTACAATTTTTAACTTGTCTAAGTATCAAACTAAAACAATTACTCAGCAAAAGATTCAAGAGGTTAATACCTTATTTCTTTTTAATTGTATTAAAAATTTAAGAGAAAATAAAAATATAGAATATTTAAATATCGATAGATTTGCACATCAATTGAAATGTAATAACCAAATTACAAAAACATACTATGAGGAGCTTTTTAAAAGAGTAGTTTATCCTTTTTATATTCCTTTGTTAGCTCTTATTGCTGCGCTAGTTATGTTGGATGCAAAAAATGTATATAATTATAATAAAAAAAGAATTTTACTTTTTTTGGTTGGTTTTTGTGTCATAGTTTTTGGAGAAATTGCCGTAAAATATACAGGTGAAAACCTACAGTCAAATTTAAGTTTTGTATTAGTTCCTTTAGTTTTGTTTTTATTAGTAAATATTTTTTTTAATATAAAATCTAAAAAAATTTAAAATGAATATAAAAATTTATCAAAAATTAATTATAACTTCTTTTTTAAAAATTCTTTTATTTGTTTCATTAATATTTTTTTCATTAGTATTTATTTTAAATATATTTGAAGAGGTAAATTTTTTTAAGGATATTGATGGTAATCCTTTAAAACCATTATTATTAACATTTTTAAATACTCCTTACATTATTTACGAAATATTTCCTTTCATAATTCTTATTAGTACACAATTTTTATTTATTAAGTTAATTGAAAATAATGAATTATATTTGATGAAATCCTATGGATTAAATAATTCTAAAATTTTATTTATATTAAGCATAGTATCTTTTTTTGTAGGTATTTTTTTAATTTTATTTTTTTACAATTTTTCATCAAAATTAAAATTTTTATATTTTGAAATAAAAAATGAGTTTACGAAAGATAATAAATATTTAGCTGTAATTACCGAGAATGGTATTTGGATAAAAGACGAAATAAATACGAATATTAATTTGATAAATGCTCAAAAAATTGATGGCAATTATTTACTAGAAGTAAATATTACACAATTAAATAAAGATTTTGATTTTTCCAGAATCATTCATGCAGAAAGAGTTGATATTAGCTCTAATACATGGAAATTAATTAATGCAACATCTAAAGTTAATAATTTTGAATATAGTTTTGAAAAAGAAATTAATTTTAAATCCAATTTTGATAAGGACAAAATTAATACCTTATTTGACAATTTATCAAGTTTAACTTTTTTACAGCTAGCTGAACTAAAAAATGAGTATGAAAATTTAGGATATTCCACTCTAGAACTTAAGCTTCATAATCAAAAAATAATCTCATACCCCTTTTTTATTACTATAATGACACTCTTTTCAGGAATAATTATGCTGAATATTAAGTTTAATAGATCAAAAATTTTCTATCTAATGATTGGGATACTAACCTCAGTATCAATTTACTATGTTAATTATTTTTCTGGGATCCTAGGGGAAAATGAAAAGATACCTGTATCTTTATCGATATGGATGCCGATATTTATTTTTGGATTATTTTCAAGCATTGGGATGGTAAAAATTAATGAAAAATAATACAAAATTTTTAATTTTAATATTTTTTATATTCTTTAATTTTTTTTCAGTACTAAGTGATGAAATTCAGTTTGATAATATAAAATTTGAAGCATCAAAAATTGAATATTTAAATGAAAAAAATTTAATTATAGCATCTGGAAACGTAAAAGTTCTTTTAGACAATAATACAGAAATTACAGCTGAAAAATCCAAATATGATAGAGCTAAACATCTTTTAATAGTTGAAAATAAAGTAGAACTTAAAGATTTTGAAAACGATATTTATATAAAATCAAATAAAATTAATTATTTAAATAAAAAAAAAATTTTATATTCAGATACACAAACTGATATTACATTTAAAAAAAAAATTTTATTTAATTTGACAAGTTTTAAATATGACAGGAATAAATTAATATTATCATCAGAAACTCCTTCAAAAATAATAGATAGAATTGGTAATAACATTCAAATGAATGAATTTAAATTTGAAATTAATAATAAACTTATAAAAGGGAAATTAGTAAATTTTATAGATAAAGATAAAAACAAAGGTAAAATAAAAAATGCAATAATAAATGTTGATAACAACTCAATAGTTGGAAATGATTTTGAAATTGATTTTTATAACTCTTTATTTGGAGATCCTTTAAATGAGCCAAGATTAAAATCTAAATCTGTTATTATAGAAGATAAAAATACTACTTTAGCTAAAGCAATATTTACAACATGCAAAAAAAATAATGATAAATGTCCTCCTTGGATAATGAAATCTGAAGAAGTTTTTCATAACAAAGAAAAGAAAACTTTGAATTATAAAAATGCATGGCTGAATATTTATGACATACCGGTAGTATATTTTCCAAAATTTTTTCATCCTGATCCAACTGTAAAACGTCAATCTGGATTTTTGATGCCTAATTTCACAGGTTCTAAGTCTTTAGGTCAATCTATAACAGTTCCATATTATAATGTAATTTCTGAAAATAAAGATTTGACATTTTCACCAAGAGTATTTTTTGATGGTAGCACTATAATTCAAAATGAATATAGACAAATCAATAAAAATAGTGAGCATTTAGTTGATACTAGTTTTTTAATTAATTCAAATGATGGAGGAACTAAATCTCATTTTTTTTTAAATTCTGAATTTGATCTAGTCAAAAATGAAATTAATGAAAAAGAATTTTTGATTAAATTGGAACAAGTATCAAATGATACTTATATTAAAAAATACAACATATTTTCTCCCATAAATAATAATTCAAGTTTAAATTCAAAATTAGAATTATCTGGCTCAAGTGAAGATTTGTTCTACACTACTTCTATGGAAGTTAATGAAAACTTGAATCAAAATGAATCCGATAGATACGAGTATATTTTTCCAAATTTTTCTTTTACAAGAAACCTAAGTAAAAATTTTGATATTTTAGGAAATCTAGAATTTGCTTCTAGCGGACATAGCAAATTATATAATACCAATATAAAAGAAAATATATTAGTAAATGATTTAAAATATCAAAGTAATGATAAAATAAGCAGCAAAGGTTTTGTATCAAATATTAAATATTTAATAAAAAATTTTAATTCAGAAGCACAAAAATCTACTAAATATAAATCAGATTATGACTCAGGATTAATGGGAATATTTGAATATGAAAATAAATTACCTCTTATAAATATTAACGCCGATGAAAGTAAAGAAATTTTTACACCAAAACTAGTTTTGAAATATAGTCCTAATAAAACTAAAAGTATGAAAAATGATGATAGATTAATTAATATTAACAATATTTATTCATTGAATAGATTGAGTAGTTCTAATACTGTTGAAGGCGGAGAGTCTTTAACACTTGGAGCTGAGTTTAGAAAAATTAATAAAGAAGATTTAGAATTTTTTGGGATTGACATCGCATCATCCTTTAGAAATGAAGAGGATCTAGACATTCCAATAAGCAGTACACTAGGTCAGAAAAACTCTAATATTTTTTCTAATATATTTATTAGGCCATCAGAAAACTTTAAATTGGATTATAATTTTAGTTTAGATAACAAATTAGAAACAGTTAATTTTCATAATTTTAAAAATGAATTTAAAATAAATAATTTCTTTAATACATTTGAATATTTTGAAAGATCAGATGTTGCTGTAAAACAAAGCTTTTATAAAAATACAACAGGTTTAAAGCTTGATGAAGACAATTCGATTAGGTTTGAGACAAGAAGAAACAAAACTACAAATTTGACTGAATACTACAATTTAATATATGAATATAAAAACGATTGTTTAATAGCTTCAGTGGAATATGATAAAAATTATTATAGCGATGCAGACTTGAAACCTGAAGAGACTTTATTATTTAAGTTAACTATAGTTCCATTTACGTCTTTTCAAAATATCAAAAAAGTTAATTAGTGATAAAAAAATTATTTATAATTGTATTGTTATCTCTTATCAGCAATAATTTATTTGCAAGTGATAAAATTATTATTTCTTTAGTAATAAATAATGAACCTATAACTAATTTAGATATTCTTAACGAAGTAAATTATTTAATAGCACTAAACACCTCAATCAAAAATTTAGATAAAAAAGAAATTCTATCTATAGCTAAAGATTCTTTGATCAAAGAAAAGGTTAAAGAACTAGAGTTAACAAAACATTTTGATTTAAATGAAGAAAATAAATATGTTGATAATATTTTAAAAAATATTTTTTCAAATTTAAATTTAAATAATAAAGAAGAATTAAAAGAATATTTATCTAAGTATAAAATTAATTTAAATGATTTAGTTTATAAAATTAATATCGAGGCAAGATGGAATGAATTAATTTTTAAAACATATTCAAATAAAATTGATATAAATTTTAAAGAAATGGAAAATAAATTAAAAAAACAAAAAAAAGAAATGATAGACGTATACCAAATATCAGAAATTTTATTTAATGTAGAAAAAAAATCAGATCTGAAAGATGCATATAATAAAATAAAAACAAATATAGATAACAATGGATTTCAAAATACTGCAAAAATTTATAGCTTGTCTAATACAGCCAGTTCTGGTGGAAAAGTTGGTTGGGTTAATAAAAACAACTTATCTAGTTCAATTTTAAATGAGATTAAAAATTTGAAAATAAACCAACATTCAAAACCTATTTCAATACCGGGCGGCTATTTAATCTTAAAAATTGAAGATAAAAAAAAAGAAAAAACTGAAATTAAAAATTTTGAGGAAGAATTAAATAAGCTTATAAGATTAGAAAAAGAAAGAAAATTAAATCAATTTTCAATTATCCATTTCAGTAAAGTAAAAAAAAATACAGAAATAATATATGAAAATTAAACCTATTTTAATTGTATCTGGAGAACCATATAGTATTTTTTTTGAATTATTTTTTAAAGTTTATATAAATAAAATAAAAAATAAATTAAAAACTCCAATAATACTTATTACATCTAAAGACCATTTATTAAAACAAATGAAGTTTTTTAAATATAATTTTGATCTTAACCTAATTAATTTAGATGATTTAAAAAAAAAAAAAATTAATAATAAAAAAATCAATATTATTAATGTAAATTTTAATTTTAAAAAAGTATTTGATAAAATTTCCAATAAATCAAATAAATACATTAATGATTGTTTTAAAATTGCATTAAAATTATTAAATGAAAAATCCGCGTTTGCTTTAATTAATGGACCAGTATCAAAAACGCATTTTTTAGAAAAAAAATATTTAGGAATTACTGAATATTTAGCCAAAAAAACTAAAAGTAAAAAAAACCCAACAATGCTAATTTATAATTCTTCTTTTTCAGTTTGCCCAATAACTACACATGTTCCAATTAATCGTGTAACAAAAAATTTATCAATAGAGAAAATCGTAAGAGATGTAACAAACATAAACTATTTTTATAAGGAAAAATTAAAAAGAAAACCAAAATTTGCCATTCTAGGTCTTAATCCTCACTGTGAATCAATAGAAAAATTTAGTGAAGAAGATAAAATTATTATACCTGCAATTGAATTTTTGTTAGAAAATAAAATAAATATTAAAGGCCCATTTTCTGCAGATACTTTTTTTTCTAAAAGAAATTTAACAAATTATGATGTTGCTATTGGAATGTATCATGATCAAGTACTCACCCCAATGAAAACTATATTTAAGTTCGATGCAATTAATTTAACATTAGAATTACCTTTTTTAAGAGTTTCTCCTGATCATGGAACAAATAATGAAATGATTGGAAAAAAAAGGTCCAACCCAAGATCTCTTTTAAAATGCATTGATTTTTTAGAAAAAATTAAATGAAAATTAAACCAAAAAAAAGTTTGGGTCAAAATTTTCTTATTGATAATAATATTATTAGTCTAGTTGTTGATTTGGCCAATATTAAAAGAAATGATGTTATAATAGAAGTTGGTCCTGGTACAGGGAACTTAACAAAAGAAATTATCTCAAAAAAACCAAAAAAATTAATTTTAATAGAAAAAGACAAAAACCTATCTGAACAACTTAGAAATAAATTTAATGACGATGTTTTATTGATTAATGATGATATACTTAAGATTGATGAAAGAAAATTGTGCAAGGATCAAATAACAATATTTGGCAACTTACCTTACAATATTTCAACTCAAATACTTATTAAATGGTTAAAGTTTAAAAATTTAAATTTTTTTTGCAAAAAATTAATATTAATGTTTCAAAAAGAAGTTGCTGATAGAATAATTGCTAAGACCAATAACAAAGATTATGGAAGATTAGCTATCTTTAGTTCATGGAAAATGAATATAAAAAAAATTAAAGATATTAGCCCGAATTCATTTTTCCCATCCCCTAAAGTGAAAAGTACTCTTTTGCTAATGGAACCAAAAAATAATACTTTTGATATCAAAGATCCTAAAAATTTAGAATTTATAACAAATGTTTTTTTTAACCAAAGAAGAAAAATGATTAAAAAACCTTTAAAATTATTATTTAAAGATGTAGATAAAATTGCACTAAAATTAAATTTAAACCTTAGTGAAAGACCACAAAATCTTTCTCCATTAAATTATTTTAATATATGTAAAGAATATGAAAAGTCACTAAATTAGTTTCTTTATATGTTTTTCAATTAAACTTTTATCATAATTTAATTTTATATTATTGATTGTACTTTCAATTAGATATAAAATTTTATTATAACATTCTTCTAAATTATCATTTATAACTACAAAATCATAATTGATCCATTTTAATATATCCTGATCAAATTGTTTCATCCTTTCTTCTACAATTAGCTTATCTTTCATATCTCTACTTGATAATCGATCAAAAAGTTCTTTTCTGGTTGGTGGGAGAATAAAAAAGGTTATTAACTTGTATTTTAAATTTTTCTCTTTGATTTGATCAGTTCCTTGCCAATCAATATCAAATATTACATTTTTTCCTATATTTAAGTTTTCAGTAACAAATTTTTTAGATGATCCGTAATAATTATTAAAAACTTTTGCATGTTCAAGAAATTTATCATTTTTTATTAAATTTAAAAAAAAATTTTCACTTACAAAAAAATAATCTTTTCCATCAATTTCATTTGTTCGTGGCAATCTAGTAGTATGAGAAATCGAAACTATGTAATTATTTAATTCAGAAATTTTTTTTACAAGCGTTGTTTTTCCTGCGCCTGACGGTGAAGATAAAATAATCATTACTCCCTCGTCGTTATTAGCAGACATTTTAAAAAAATTAATTTGCTTTGTTTTCTATAAATTTTATTGCGTCGCCAACGGTTAAGATTTTTTCAGCTTCACTATCTGATATTTCAGAGCCAAACTCTTCTTCAAAAGCCATGACTAATTCTACTGTATCTAAACTATCGGCACCTAAATCATCAATAAAACTTGCGTCGTCAGTTACTTTTGCTTCATCAATACCTAGGTGATCTGCAACTATCTTCTTAACTTTACTTGAAACATCTTCAGACATAATTCTTCCTTTGTTATAGAATCGTTAATAATTTATTAAAAGCTTTTGTCAAGCCATATACATGCCTCCATTAACATGTATTGTCTCTCCAGTAATATATGATGCAGCGTCTGATGACAAAAAAGCAACTGTATTGGCTACATCTTCTCCAGTCCCAAGTTTTGACATTGGTATTTTTGAAGTTAATACCGCTTTAATGCTTTCAATAATATTTTCGGTCATTCTAGTTTGGATAAATCCAGGAGATACGCAATTCAAAGTAATATTTTTTTTTGCATATTCAATTGCTAATGATTTTGTCATTCCAATTATTCCTGCTTTAGATGCGGCATAATTAGATTGACCTAAATTACCTGTATGTCCAACAATTGATGTTATATTAACTATTCTTCCATATTTATTTTTTAACATTTTTTTTATTGCAGCCTTACAAAGTAAAAAGGTTGATCCTAAATTTATATCAATAACTTTCTTCCATTCTTCATCTTTCATTCTTAGAGAGAGATTGTCCATATTTATTCCTGCATTATTTATCAATACGTCCAGACCAGAAAGTTGTGAGGACACATTTTCTATAAATTCTTCTATTTTTGAATGGTCAGAAATGTCAAATTTTAAAATATTAATATGTGGATAATCTTTTTTTAATAAATCCAATTTTTCATTTTTAGTGCCTGTTGCTAAAACATTTGCATTTAAAGAAATAAATTTTTTTACTAAAGCTTGACCTATTCCACCAGTTGCACCTGTAACTAAAACTTTTTTATTTCTAAAATCAATCATTTAAATTTATATTTTTTAAATCATTTAATTCATTTACAGACACTATATTAACATTTCTGTCAATTCTTTTAATCATTCCAGATAATATTTTTCCAGGGCCAATTTCAACAAAATTTTTAACCTCGTTTTTAATCATATAAATTATACTTTCCCTCCATCTTACAGGACTTTCGATTTGTTTTATTAATAAATCTTTTATATCTTCAGATTTTTTAACTTCATTACTTGTAACGTTTGAAATGATTGCAATTTTTGAGTCATTAAATGTGGTGTTCATTATTTCAGTCTTCATTATCTCTGTGGCTGGGCTCATTAATTTTGAGTGAAACGGAGCACTTACAGGCAATCTAATATTTTTAATTGATTTTTTTTTTAATTCGTCAGTTAAAATTTCTAAGTCTTTATTTTTTCCACTTACTACAATTTGGCCATTAGAGTTATCATTTGCTATATAACATGCAAATTTTCCTTTGTTGGTATTAAATAATTCATTAATATTTTCAATTTTTTCACCTAAAATTGCTAACATTCCTCCTTGACCTTTGGGTACAGCAGATTGCATGGCTTTACCTCTTTTCTGCAAAAGTTTTAAAGCTGAGTCAAAATTTATTGATCCACTTGCTGTTAAGGCAGAATATTCACCTAAAGAATGGCCAGCAAAAAATTTTGCGTTGTTTAAATTAATTGTTGTCTCTTTCTTTATAACTTCATAAATAGAATAGCTTGCCAAAAATATAGCTGGTTGTGTATTTTCTGTTTCATCCAATTTTTCTTTAGGTCCATTTAAAATAATGCTACTTAGTGAATTTCCTAATATTTCATCTGCTTTATCAAACAATTCTTTGATATATGAGTAATCCTTATAAAGCTTACTCATCATTCCAACTGACTGTGATCCTTGGCCTGGAAAAATAACTGAAAACATAGAAATATTATTAAACTTCGTATTTTTGTGTTGTATTTAAATTTTTATAATAGTATATCCTTTTTTTTTTAAAAGAATTAATTATGAACTTATACGAACATACAATTATCGCTAGACAAGATATTAGCTCATCACAACTTAAACAAATTCAGGAAAAATATACGAAATTAGTAGAAAAACATGAGGGTAGCATAGTTAAAACAGAAAATTGGGGTCTGTTAAATCTTTCATATTTGATAAAAAAAAATAAAAAGGGAAATTATATTCATTTTAAAATCAAAGCAGATGGCAAAACAATTTCTGAACTAGAAAAAAATGAAAAAATAGATAAACACTTGTTGAGATATCTAACAGTAAAAGTTAAAGAATTTGATTTAAAAACTATTTATTTTGGAAAAAAAGAAGAGCAAAAAGAAAACTAAAAAAATAATTATGAAAAATACAAAAAATAGAAAATCAAATCAAAGTAGCTTTTCAAAATTAAGCATATTCCAACCACAGAAATATAAATTCAAGAAAAAGTGTCCTTTGTCAGGAAAAGGAGCTCCGGTAATAGATTATAAAAACATAAAATTATTAAAAAAATATATATCAGAAAATGGTAAAATATTACCTTCTAGAATAACTTCTGTTAGCCAAAAAAAACAAAGAGAGTTGTCATTATCAATTAAAAGAGCTCGAAACCTCGCTCTAATCTAAAATGAAAATTATATTATTAGAAAATGTTAGCAAAGTTGGATCAATTGGAGATATAATTGATGTTAAGAGAGGATTTGCAAGAAATTTTTTGATTTCAAAAAAAAAAGCACTTTTCGCCTCAAAAGAAAATATTAAACAAGTTGAAAAAATTAAACAAGAGCTTTCAAAAAAAGATCAAGAGAAAAAAAAAGATGCAAAAAATATTCATGATCAAATTCAAAACAAAAAATTAGAAATTAAGAAGCTTAGTACTGAAAATAATGAGCTTTATGGGTCTGTAAAACCAACAGAAATATCTAAAATTTTATTGGAAAAACTTAAAGTAGAAATAGGACCCTCCCTAATACAACCTATCAAAGAAATCAAAACTTTAGGTTCATTTAAAGTAAAAATTAACTTACATCCAGAAATTCAATCTGAAATTTTAATTAAAGTAATTTCAGATGAAAATGCAAAATAAATTATACATTATTTTCCCCAAGTAATATTATACATATTTTATATTGAGATATTTTTATATTTTTTTTATGTTGTGAGATGGTTAAAACTCTTAATCTAGTTAAAAACAATATTGAAACACTACCTAACAATATAGAAGCTGAACAATCCGTAATAGGTTCAATTTTATTTAATAATGAAATTTTTGATGAAATAAATATGCTACTTAACAATAAAAATTTTTTTGATCCTATGCATCAAAAAATATTTTTAGCAATTGAAAAATTAATATATTCAGGAATGTTAGCTAGCCCAATAACTTTAAAAAATCACTTTGAAAATGAAAAAGATGATTTAAATATTCCAGATTACTTGGTAAAAGTAACTAAATTTTCCACTTCATCAAGACAAGCGATTGAATATTCAAAATTAATTTATGATTTATATGTAAAAAGAGAATTAATAAAAATATCAGAAAATATAATTGATGTAGCAAAATTAAATGATTTAGATCAAGATGGACAAAAAATTATAGAAAATTTTGAAAAATCTTTATTCGACTTAGCGGAAAAAGGATCGATTAGTTCTTCTATAATTAAATTTGATAAAGCCATGCAAATGACTCTTGATATGGCTACTAATGCCTATAAAAATGAAGAAGGTATTGTGGGTGTTCCAACAGGACTTACAGATTTAGATGAAAGACTAGGAGGCTTGCATAAATCTGATTTAATAATTATTGCTGGTAGGCCATCTATGGGTAAAACTGCACTTGCTACAAACATAGCTTTTCATGCATCAAAAAAAATTCAGAATAATAACAAAAAGTCTTCAGTTGCATTTTTTTCGTTGGAAATGTCTTCAGAACAACTATCAACTAGAATATTAGCTGAGCAATCCAGAATTAAATCTAATGATATTAGAAGAGGAAAAATTTCTGAAGAAGATTTTGATAAATTTATAGAAACATCAAAAAATATTTCTGAATTACCTCTTTATATAGACGAGACACCAGCAATTAGTATTGCTGCTTTGAGCAATAGAGCAAGAAGAATTAAAAGACTTTATGGATTAGATATGGTTGTGGTTGACTATATACAATTAATGCAAGCAGCAAATTTTAGAGAGGGACGGGTTCAAGAAATTTCAGAAATTACCCAAGGACTAAAAGCCTTAGCTAAAGAATTATCTGTGCCTGTAATTGCACTATCACAACTTTCAAGAGCTGTGGAATCTAGAGATATAAAAAAACCACAATTGTCTGATTTGAGAGAATCGGGGTCTATCGAACAAGATGCCGACGTTGTAATGTTTGTCTATAGGGAGGCATACTATTTAGAAAAACTTGAGCCAAGAGCTGCAACAGTTGAACACGCTGAATGGCAAGCTAAAATGAGCGAAGTATCAAATTTAGCTGAAATTATTATTGGAAAACAAAGACACGGACCAACTGGAAACGTTATGCTTGAATTTGAAGCTATGTTTACTAAATTTAAAGATATTCAAAATAAGTAATTTAAAATATATAAGCTAATATCGGATGTTAGCTAATTTTTATCAAAAAAATATAATTGAAAAACCAAGGATTGTATTTGTAGTTCTTTTATTTTGTTTAGCCTTTTTTGGTTTTTTTTCAAAAGATTTTAGACTAGACGCATCTTCAGATACATTGTTAATAGAAGGAGACCCAGATTTAAAATACTTAAGAGAAATTTCTGAAAGATATAACTCAAAAGAATTTCTAGTTTTAACACATACTCCTAAAGAAGATATAATATCAGAAAATTCTATAAATAATTTGCTTAGTTTAAAGTATAAAATACAAAGTTTGCAGTGGGTTCATAACGTTGTAACTATCTTAGATATTCCTCTTTTAAATAGTACAGATAAAACTCTTACTGAAAGATTACAAAACTTTAGCACTCTTAAAAGTGATGGTATTGATAAAAAAAGAGGTTTTAATGAAATTTTGAATAGTCCAGTTTTTAGAAACTTTGTAATAAGTGAAGACGGAAAAACTAGTGGTATAATTGTATATATCAAAGAAACTAAAATTCCAAAAGATCTAAAAAATAAAAAAGAATTTGAAATTTATAAAGATAAATTAAAGAAAAAAAATCATGAAAATATAATTGAGATTAGAAAAATCATAAAATCTTATAGTGATCAAAGCAAAATTCATTTAGGTGGAATCCCGATGATTGCTGATGACATGATGACTTTTATTAAAAGTGATATTTTAGTTTTTGGAGTGGGAGTTTTAATATTCATTATATTTACACTTTGGTTTGTATTTAAAAAAATTATTTGGATAATAGTTCCAATAAGTAGCTGTTTCTTTTCTGTTATTATTATGATGGGACTACTTGGATTGATTGGATGGAAGGTAACAGTTATCTCATCAAATTTCATTGCATTAATGTTAATCTTAACAATGGCAATGAATATACATATGAGCACAAGATTTTTACAATTGTCAAAAGAAAATCCTAATCTTGATAAAAAAGAAATAATTTTAAAAACATCTAAAAAAATGTTCTGGCCAATCTTTTATACTGCTCTAACAACAATCTGCGCATTTCTCTCCTTAATATTTAGTGAAATAAAACCTATAATAGATTTTGGATGGATGATGACTTTGGGTTTGATCGTTTCATTCATAATTACTTTTAGTTTGTTGCCAACATTAATTAGTTTTGTTTCTGATATAAATGTAAATATCAACGAGAATAAAAATTCAGTTGTAACAAATACTTTAGGAAAAATATCAATCAATAATATTAATTTGATTTTTATAGTAAGTATTTTAGTTTTTGTAATAAGTATTATAGGTATATCGCGTCTTGAAGTTGAGAATAGTTTTATAAATTATTTTAGTAAAAAAACTGAAATTTATAAAGGTATGAAACTGATTGATGAGAAATTGGGTGGCACTACTCCTTTGGAAGTAATTATAAAGTTTCCAAAACAAGACGAAGAAGAAAACATTGATGAAGATGATGATTGGGAAAACGCTGAAGGTAACGAAGACGACTCAAAATATTGGTTTACTAAAGATAAAATTAACAAAATAGATAAGGTTCATAATTATCTAGATAATTTACCAGCTGTAGGTAAAGTTTTATCTTTTTCATCTATAATTCAAGTTGCAACCCAATTAAATGATAATAAGCCACTTGGAACACTTGAAATGGGTGTGCTTTATTCAAAAATCCCTGAGACAATTAGAAATGAAATTGTAGATCCATACATATCTATAAAAGACTCTGAAGCAAGAATTAATTTAAGAATTAAGGACTCTCAAGAAGGTTTAAGAAGAAATGAACTTATAAAACAAATTAGATATGATTTGATAAATATAATTGGTTTAAGTGAGGAAGAATTTAAGCTTGGGGGTGTACTTATTTTATTTAATAATTTGCTACAGAGTTTATTTAAATCTCAAATTTTAACTCTTGGTTTTGTTATGGTTGGAATATTTATTATGTTTTTTATTTTATTTAAAAATATCAAATTATCTTTAATAGGAGTTGTACCAAACTTTATTGCAGCTTTTTTTATTCTAGGAATTATTGGTTTAGTAGGAATTCCTTTAGACATGATGACAATAACTATCGCAGCTATAACAATTGGAATAGCTGTGGACAACAGTATTCACTACATATATCGATTTAGAGAGGAATATTTAAAAATAAATGATTACAAACTAACTCTAGAAAAATGCCACTCTAGTGTTGGTATAGCAATTTTAAATACGTCAATAACTATAGTATTTGGATTTTCAATTTTAGTTTTATCAAATTTTATTCCAACTATATATTTTGGTATATTTACTGGGATAGCGATGATGTTAGCTATGATATCTGTATTAACTTTATTGCCATCATTATTGTTAGTATTTAAACCTTTTGGAAATAAATAATAATTAATTATGGAAGAAATTTTAAAGATTTTTCAAAATATTTCTAGCTTTGATTTAATATATTTATTTTTTACATTATTATCTTTAATTAAATGTTCTAGACAGGGTTTTGTCTTGAGTATCTTGGCGGCTTCTAAGTGGCTTTTAGCCTATGTGTTAACTTTATTTTTATTTCCTAAAGTTAAACCATATGTAAAAGATATAATTGATAACGATTATATATTAGATATTTCTTTGGGTATTGGATTATTTGTTATTATTATATTTTTAATTTTACTAATTAATAAAGGAATAAAAAGAGCTGTTTCTTACTCAGGTATTGGGACTCTTGACAAAATCTTTGGATTCTTTTTTGGATTCTTGAGAGCGTACGTAATTGTTGTATGTATATTTACAACTATAAATATAGTTTATAATTACAAAAAATGGCCGATTAAATTAGGTCAATCAATTATGTTTCCTTTGGTTGAAATTGGGAGTAACTATCTTATAAAAGAGTTTCCAGAAAAAGAACAATATGAAGATGCAAAAGATAAAGTACAAGAATTATAATCCTAAACTTAAAGAGGAGTGTGGAGTTTTTGGAATAAGTAATACCTTTGATGCATCAACTTTAACAGCTTTAGGTTTGCATGCACTTCAACATAGAGGTCAGGAAGGATGTGGAATTGTATCTTTTGATGGGAGCAAATATCACTCCGAGAAAAGATTTGGATTGGTAGGAGATAATTTTAATAAAGAAGAAGTATTAAAAAATTTACCAGGAAATTATGCAATCGGACATAATAGATATAGTACCACCGGAGGTAAGGTATTAAGAAATGTTCAGCCTTTTTTTGCTGATACTAATGCTGGAGGTATAGGTGTCTCTCATAATGGAAATTTAACAAACGCTATAACTTTAAGAAATAAACTGGTTAAAGAAGGAGCTATTTTTTATACAACATCTGATACAGAAACTATTGTTCAACTTATAGCAAAATCAAAAAGAAAAAAAACAATTGATAAAATTATTGATGCAATATTTCATATTCAAGGTGGATATGCTCTTGTAATGCTTGCACAAAATACTTTGATAGGTGTTAGAGACCCTTATGGAATAAGACCGCTTGTAATTGGAAAGCTTAAAAACTCTTATGTTTTTGCATCAGAAACATGTGCTTTAGATATAATTGGTGCAAAATATTTAAGAGAAGTAGAAAATGGTGAAATTGTTTATATAGAAAATGATGAATTAAAAAGTCTTAAACCTTTTCCTCCAAAAAAAATTAGGCCTTGTATTTTTGAATATATTTATTTTTCAAGACCAGATAGTATTTTAAACGGTAAAACAGCATATGAATACAGAAAAAAATTAGGTGAGGAACTTGCCAATGAAGATGATTTAAATGCCGATTTAGTTGTACCTGTTCCAGACTCAGGAAATGCTGCTGCGTTAGGATATAGTCAAAAAAAAAATATAGATTTTGATTTAGGATTAATTAGAAATCATTATGTAGGTCGAACTTTTATAGAGCCTTCTCAAAAAATAAGAAGTTTAGGAGTTAAATTAAAACTTAATTCAAATAAATCAGTTATAAAAAATAAAAAAATAATTTTAGTTGATGACTCTATTGTAAGAGGCACAACATCACATAAAATTACGAAAATGTTATATGACTCTGGTGCTAAAGAGGTACATTTAAGAATAGCAAGTCCTGAGATAAAATTTCCTGATTTTTATGGTGTAGATATGCCAACAAAAAATGAACTCTTAGCTGCAAATAAAACTGTTAATGAAATGTGCGAATATATAAATGCAAGCTCTCTTAAATTTTTATCTTTGAATGGTCTATATAAAGCAATGGGCTATGAAAAAAGAAATAATACATATCCACAACTTACTGATCATTATTTTACTGGCGATTATCCTGTTAAAATTATTGATGAATTAGGAAAAGATAAAATCACACAACTTTCATTATTGAGCAATGCCTCAAATAACTAATTTATGAATAAAAATAGTTATTATGATTAATCAACTTAAGCATGAAAAAAGTCCATATTTAAAACAGCATGAAAAAAACCCAGTTAACTGGTTAGCTTGGAATAAAGAAACTTTAGCTATAGCAAAAAAAGAAAAAAAACCAATTTTTTTAAGTGTGGGTTATGCAAGCTGTCATTGGTGCCATGTAATGGCACATGAAAGTTTTGAAAACGAATTAACAGCTAAAGTAATGAACGAAAAATTTATTAACATAAAAGTTGATCGAGAGGAAAGACCTGACTTAGACTCTATTTTTCAAAAAAGTTTAGCGATTTTAACAGGGGCTCAGGGTGGTTGGCCCCTTTCAATGTTTTTAGATGAAAATGCTGTTCCATTTACTGGAGGAACATATTTTCCACCAAAAGAAATTCATGGAAGGCCAAGTTTTATTAAAGTGCTAGAAAACGTTTCCAAAGTTTACTCAGAAAATAGAGAAAAAATAATTGCCCAAGTTTCTCAGATGAAAGCTGTATTTAAAGAGTTAAATAGAAAAGACGCAGTACTTAAACAAGACTATGAGCCTTTTGCAGATAAAATAATTCAATATCTTGATACGCAGTATGGAGGATTTAAAGGATCTCCTAAATTTCCTCAATTTTATATATTTGAAACACTTTTCTATTTTTATAATAAAAAAAATAATCAAAAATTTTTTAAACCAGTCGAAAACCTTTTAATAAATATTTCTTCAAGAGGAATATATGATCAGCTAGAAGGAGGCATAGCCAGATACACAGTTGATGATAAATGGATTGTTCCACACTTTGAAAAAATGCTTTATGACAATATTTTATATGTAAATCTTTTAAACAATTTTTTACATAAACAAAATTCAAATTATCTAAAAAATAAATTGATACAAACAATAAAATTTATAAATTCTGAATTTCTTTCAGAAAATAATCTATTAGGCTCAGCATATGATGCGGACAGCGAAGGTGTCGAGGGCAAATATTATACTTGGAAATATGAAGAGTTAGAAAATTTATTAAAACAAAAGTTCGCAACTTTTCAAAAAAAATATTACATAACAAAAGAAGGTAATTTTGAAAGATCGAATATACTTGTAGAAAATATAAACAATAAGTTAAATGATGAAGAAATTTTAATTATAAAAGAAGCTGAAAATTTACTAATTAATGAAAGAAAGAAAAGAGTTAAACCATTTTTTGATGATAAAGTTCAAACTGATCTTAATTGTTATTGGTTATACTCAAATCTTTATTCATCTATAATTTTAGATGACAATGAATTATATTCTAAAACAATTACAAAAATTCAATTAATAAATGAAAAATTAAAAACAAATATTTTTCACTGTTATGACAAAAATAAAAATGAAATTGATGTTTTTTTAGAAGACTATGTATATTACGCATTATTACTAATTTCTATGTATGAATTAAATAACGATAAAGAGTCACTGGAAAAATGTAAAAGAATAATGGAAGATATATGGAATTTATTTTTTAACAAAGATTATAACCTGCTGCAAAAAAATATTTTTAGTTCTAATGATCTATTTGTAAACCCAGTAGATATTGGTGATAATAATATTCCGAACGGTAATAGCATTTATCTAATAATATGTAGCAAATTAAACAACATAACTAATGATCAAAAGTGGTTTGAAAAGCTAGATATTTTAACCAAATCTATCAATACATATATAAGCTTTAACTTTTCACAAATGTTTAGCTTCTTAAAAGCTTTGGATATTTGTGAAGAAAATATAACTGTTTCATTACATGGTAAAATAAATGAAAAATTAAAAAAAGAAATTTTAAAAAAGTTTATGGGAAATGTATCAATAATTTATAAAGAAAAAGAGGAAGATTTTTTTGTTATTATATGCAGGAGTCAAACATGTTCAAAAAAATTAAAAAACATTAGTCAGATCGAAGAATTTATAAAAACTAGTTTATGAATTTTGATAAATTAACTAGCCAACAAAAAGGTTCTTTGTTGGCTTTCATTGGAGTAATGTTTATTACTCCAGATTCTTTATTTATAAGACTTTCTAATATTGAGACTTGGGGTATGCTTTTTTATAGAGGAACAATTCCTTTTGTAGTTGTCATATTTGGACTTTTATTATTTTACAAAAATAACTTTTTAAAAGCAGTGCTAAAAATTGGATACCCAGGAATTTTTTATACTATAAGTTTTGCAGTTACCAATGTTACTTTCATTATTTCAATTCAAAATACAAATGTAGCAAATACATTAATAATGGTTGCTATGGCTCCAATGTTATCTGCAATTTTATCAGTTATATTTTTAAAAGAAAAAACTGATAGAAAAACATGGACAGCAATTCTTATTACTTTTTCAGCAGTTACCTATATATTTTTTGATTCTATTAAATTAGGAAATTTTCTTGGTGATATTTTTGGCTTTATAACAGCTTTTGGATTGGCAGTATGTGCTAATCTTGCCAGATATAAAAAAAATATAGATTTAGTTCCTTCAGCAGTTTTGGGTAAACTTTTAGTAGCTATATTTGCTTTCTTCTTTGTTGAAAGTTTTGAATTAGTTGAAAATGATATTTTAATTATACCTTTAATGTGTGTCATGTGTGTTGCTTTACCATTTGTTTTAGTAACCATTGCTCCAAGATTTATCACTGCCGCTGAAGTCAATCTTTTCTTTCTTTTAGAAGTTATAATTGGTCCTATATGGGTATGGTTAGTTATAAAAGAACAGCCCAGTTTAGAAACTATTTTAGGTGGATCAATAATAGTTTTAACTATAGCTATTCACTCAGTTTTGGCCTTAAAAAAAACATAATATAAAATTAACTACTTGCATTTTAATACAGAAGGCATACTCACTCAAAAATGGGAAGATTATTTAAAAATTCTTGGGCTCTTTTTTTAGGTTATGGTATTCTTATAATTGCACATGGTCTTCAAGGTAATTTGTTAGGAGTAAGAGCTGTAATAGAAAATTTTAACATCATCGCAACTGGCGCCTTAATGTCTGGTTATTTTATAGGTTATTTTATTGGAGCAAACGCTGTTCCTAATTTAGTAGGTAAAGTAGGCCATATTAGAGTGTTCGCAGCATTTGCCTCTATGGCTTCTTTAAGTATTTTAATTCATGCGGTTATTGTTAATCCATATATTTGGATATTAGGAAGATTCTTAACAGGATTCAGTATAATTGGTATTTTTATAGTTGTTGAAAGTTGGTTAAATGACAGAGCCAATAATAGAACAAGAGGAAAAGTTTTATCAATTTATATGATTATAACTTTTGTAGGTTTGGGCATAGGTATGTTATTATTGAATTTTAATGATCCTAAAAACTATGAACCATTCATTTTAGTTTCTTTATTATTATCTATAGCTTTAATTCCAATACTTCTTACAAAACGTAAACCTCCTACTTTTAAAAAAATATCTGCAATAAAAATAACTGAGCTTTATAAAATTTCTCCTCTAGCAACAGTAAGCATGTTTTGCACTGGTTTTATTCATCCAGCAATATTTACAATGGGTTCAGTTTATGGAGCATTAATGAACTTTTCAGTTTTTGAAATTTCATTATATTTATTTCTAATAACAGTTTCAGGAGCTTTATTTCAGTGGCCTATTGGCTATTTATCTGATCGCTTTGATAGAAGAATAATAATAATTTCAACTTCTATAATGGGAGCAATTTTTACAATATTTTGTTTTTTTTCTGTTACAGAGTCGCCAGATTTTATAAATCTAAGCAGTGATTGGAAAACAATTATACATCATATAAGCAACCATAGATTAATTTTTTATATTTTTATAAGTCTTTATGCTGGTATGTCATTGCCATTATTTTCCCTAAATCTTGCTTATGTAAATGATTTTTTGCCAAAAGAAAAATTTGTATCAGCTGGGGCTGGAATGCAAATAATATTTGGGATAAGCGCAATGACAGCACCTTTTATATGTTCTTTTTTTATGAAAAATTTAGGCACTAATGGGTTTTTTATTTTTTTATTTATATTTCAAAGTATAATTGGTTTATTTGGAATTTACAGAATGACCATAAGATCTACAGAAACAGTACCTTTAAGTGAAAACACTTTTACTCCTTTGCCTAAAAATATTACCCCAGTGGGATTACAGCTTGATCCAGAAACAGGGATAGATCTTTCAACATCAGACAACGAAAAAAAATAAATTAAAAATCTATCATAGGTTGTAGACAGATTTTTTATCAAAAGCTTGCAAACTTTTTAAAAGTTTGGTGAAATAAATTTTTAAAAAAAAGAAAATGAAAAAGAAAATAAAAAATAAAAATCCAGGAATTCTAAATAGAGTTTATGAAGATTTTAAAAATAAACAAAAAAATAAAGAAAAAAAGGAAATTAAATTAAGAGAAGAACAAATTAAAAAAGAATTAGAAAAGATTAAACTCAAAGAAAAAGAACAAAAATCAGAAAATGAAGAAATAAAAAAAAAAGAAGATATTCAAAAGAAAAGGGATGAAGATTTAAGGAAAAAAGAAGAAGAGTTAAGATTAAAGGATAAAGATTTAAGATTTAAAGACAAAGAACAAAGAACAAAAGATAAAGAATTATCTCTAAAAGATGATGAGTTAAAATTAAAAGATATTTCACAAAAAAGAAAAGAAGATGAATTAAAATCTAAAGAACTAACATTAAAGCTAAAAGATAAAGAATATAAAAATAGAGAAAAAATAATTCAAATAAAAGAGGAAGAGCAGAATCGAAAAAATGTTGATTTAAAATTAAGAGAAGAAGAACAAAGAAAACTTGAGCAAAAAGAAAGAAAACGAAGATATAAAGAAGAAAAAATCAGAAAACAAGAAGAACAACAAAGAAAAGCGATAGAGGAAGTTAGGTTAAAAGAATGGGAAGCTAAATTTGATGAAGAACAAAAAACAAAAGAGCATGAAGAAATTTTAAAAGATGAGAGAATAAGATTAAGAGAATTAGAAGAAAGTAAATCTAAAAATCAAAATCAAGAAAATATAAAAGAAGAACTAACTTCTAGATTAGAAAACTTTGAAGTCAAACAGACAAAAGAAAACTAAAAATAAATCAACAAATACCAAGTGTAAGTGAACAAAGTAAATTCAAGAAAGCTATGGAAAATAATTCAGGAAACTGGTGATTATTTACAAGGAAGACTACCTGACCATCCAAATCATCCCAAGGGAAGAAATTCATACGCACATGTAGCCATTTGTATTAAACAAAAATTTAAAAAAAGTTATAAGGATATAGATAATGAAAAATTTGAAGATGTAATTAAATATATTGAATATTTAAAAAATAATCCAAATTAGTTATTGGATTGGAAAATAATCCTCTAGCTTTCCTTCTCTGTAGACATCAGCAGTTGAACAATGTAAACCTCCGCCAAATGCATAGGCATCTCTAAAATCTACAGGAATAACTTCCATGCCAAGTTTGTCTAATTGTTCAGCTTGATAAACTTCACTTTTTTCAACACAAACAGTTTTAGGATCTAGCACTAATATGTTCATTGATAACCAGACAGATGAATAGCATAAAGGCGGCGGAGAATTATGCGCTGGTTGAGCAGCATCAATTATTTTCCAACCATTTTTTTCAAACAATTTTCTTTGTTCCTTAGGAAGTTTTCTCTGAGGATTGTTTATAATTAAACCAGGCTTAATGGGAGTAAAAGTTGCATCAATATGTATTGGATATGGATCTCCAGGAAAATTTAC
>CETH01088498.1_pt1 | contig 22691 bp, 25 predicted proteins | sample 361461 | NCBI WGS metagenome assembly CETH01 (sample SAMEA2622695, study PRJEB7988) | marine metagenome | isolation source: saline water (ENVO:00002010), including
ATGTTAAACCTCAGGAAAAAATTATTCTCCGTGACCGATGCCAGCCAGAATCAACCATCACTCTGAAAGAATATTTGTACTATCGAGTTGATAAATCTCGGATAATTGCAGGCAGAAACGTTTTAAAAGAACATAAGGATATTTTAGACAAAATTTCTAAACATTTTGGCATTCAGCCTCGTTTTATTGTAGCCGTTTTGGGTATGGAGAGTTTTTATGGACGAAATCAGGGTAAAGTAGATACAATTACCGCTGTAACAACTCTAGCTTTTGATAGACGAAGAAGTGATTTTTACAGAAAACAATTATTTGCAGCTCTAAAAATAATAGATGATGAATTAGTGCCTACTGGTCAATTGATAGGGAGCTGGGGCGGTGCTGTTGGAATGACACAAATGATACCAACTACCTTTTTAGAGAGTGCTTATGATTGGGATGGTGGAGGAATAGATATTTGGAATAGTTATGCTGATGGTTTTGCAAGTACTGCTAATTATCTCACCTCTATTAAAAAAAATCCTTGGTTGATTGATAGCACCTGGGGAAGAGAAGTTATACCACCAAATAATATAGAAGAGTTATTTCCATTATTAAAACAAGAAAATCCAAAAGGATGTGGTGCTGTAAAAAGAAGATCTGTTCCCAAAACTTTACCTGAATGGTCAAGCTTAGGTTTCAAAACAATTGAAAATAAGAAACTGCCACAAAGATCAGATTTAGAGGCAAGATTAGTTGCTCCTGATGGATTGAAAGGCAGGATGTTTTTAGTATACCCTAATTATAAAAATATTTTATATTATAATTGCTCATCTTATTATGCAATCTCTATAGGTCTTTTAAGTGATGAAATTTACAATTAGTTTATTTTTTTTATTTTTATTTTCTTGTGAAAATATTCCAAAAGATAAAGTTGTAGATCAATTAGAAAATACAAAAAATATTGTTGAAGAGAAAGCAAAAAAAAATGTTAATATATTGATTTTACCAAAAAAAGAAAAAAGTAAAAAAAAATTACCTACAAACAATATTTTTTTCTTAATAGGAGACCCATACTTTATAGAAGGAGTTAAATATATTCCAAAAGAAGATTATACTTATGAAGAAGTTGGACTTGCAACTTTTTATGACAAAGAATTACATAACAAAAAGACATTAAACAATGATAAGAACAAAGTTACTGAATTACTCGGAAGACACAAAACTTTACCATTACCAAGTATTGTCAAAGTTACAAATTTAGAAAATGGCTTATCTTTAACTGTAAAAATAGTTGATAGATTTGAAGATAATACTCCAATTATTCAAGTTTCAAGAAAAGTAGCACAACTTTTAAGATTTTATAAAAATAAAATAGCAAAAGTAAAAGTTGAAATTTTATCTGATCCGTCAAAACAATGGAAAAATGTTACTATGTCAATAAATGATGTAAATTTTAATTCAACCGTTGACTCAGCCCCTACAGAAATTGTTTCAATTACTAATATAGATGAAAATAATTTGGATGAAAATACTCAAAAAATTATAGAACAGCCTATTGAATTAGGTTTTGAAGAAGTTGAAAATTTACAGCTTTACTTACACATAAGTAAATTTAAAAATTATCAAGAAATTCAAAAAATTATTAAAGAAATAGATCTAAAAGAGAAATATACTTCAGAAAATATCGGTACGTTCTATAAACTAATTATTGGTCCAATTGAAAATGAAAATGCCAATAAATTAGTTTCGACTTTTATTAGCAAAGGCTATAAAGAGAATGAAATAATTTTAAAATAATCTTACTTAAAACATATTTTATAACTAAAAAAATAATATGAAAATACAATTTTTTACTTATACTTTAGCAATTTTTTTAATTTCTACAAAATTACTTGCAATAGATACAAAAGCTGAACAAGCTGTAGTCATAGATTATGATACAAATGAAATTCTCTTTGAAAAAAATTCTAATTTGAAAACACCCCCAGCTTCAATGACAAAAATTATGACTGTTTATGCTGCATTTGATAGATTAAAGAATACTGATCTCTCTATAAACAACGAGTGTACTGTTTCAGCCAAAGCATATAAAATGGGTGGTTCGAGAACTTTTCTTGAAATAGATGATAAAGTTTCAATTGATCAACTTTTAAAAGGAATTATTATTCAATCAGGAAATGATGCTTCAGTTGCATTAGCTGAATGTTTGGCAGGTACTGAAGAGGATTTTGCAAAACTGATGAATGTTTATGCGCAAAGGTTAGGAATGAAAAATACAAACTTTGTTAATTCATCTGGATGGCCCGAAGAAAATCATTTTTCTTCAGTTTATGATTTATCAATATTATCAAATGCTATTATAAGGGATTTTCCTAATTTGTATCTTTATTTTTCTGATAAAGAATTTACTTATAATGATATAAAACAACCAAATAGAAATAAGTTGTTAAAATCTTTACAAGGAACTGATGGATTGAAAACTGGCTTTACAAAAGCTTCTGGCTGGGGAATTGCTGCTAGTGCAAAGAGAGATAATAGAAGAGTCACAGTAGTAATAAATGGAACTAATAGTTCAAGATCAAGAATGAATGAGTCCTCTAATTTAATCAATTGGGCATTTTCTCAAACAAGTCAAAAAGAAATTATTAATAATGGTCAAATTATTGCAGAAGTTGATGTTTGGCTTGGTAATATGCCTAAGGTAAATTTAATATCGTCAAAGAAAGTTGTTTCAACACTATCTTTTGACCAGATACAATTAATAAAATCTTCAATTGAATATCAAAAACCATTAGAAGCTCCTATTATAAAAGGAAAAACTTATGGAAAACTTTTAATTGAAATTGAAGGTAAACCAAATATTGAAATTGATTTAGTTGCTGATCAGGATATTGGACTTATTAATCCCGTTTTAAAAATCTTTGCAGCGATAAAATATCTTATTTTTGGCACAAGTTTAGATGAATAAAAGAAAAAGTTTATTCTTAACTTTTGAAGGTCCTGAAGCAAGTGGAAAATCTTCACAAATTTTACTTCTTGAAAATTATTTAAAAAAAAATAAAATTTCATTTATTACAACAAGAGAACCTGGTGGAACAAAAGTAGCAGAAACACTAAGAAATCTTATACTAAAAGATAAATCAAATATTAATATTGACGAGGAAATTTTAATGCTTATGGCAGCAAGATCTCATCATATAAATAATGTCATAAAACCTGCTCTTGATAAGGGGAAGTTGGTTATTTCTGATAGATATGCTGATTCAACTTTTGTATATCAAGGATATGTAAATAAATTTGGAGTTCAAAAGGCAAAAAATTTACATAAAAATATTTTAAACAATTTTTTACCTGATAAAACCTTTTTATTTAAACTTTCAACAAAATTGATTATTTCAAGATTAAAAAAAAGAAAATCAAAAAATAAATATGATAAATTAGAAAAAAATTTTCATGATCAGGTTAATAAAGGATATAATATTATTTCTAATAACAAGAGATTTATTAAAATCGATGCTTCAAATTCAATTAATAAAATTCATAAAATAATTATTTCTCATATAAAATTATAAATATGAATAAAATAATTGGTTTTGATAATGAATTTGAATTTATATTAAAAAAATTAGAAAATAATAAATTGAATAATTCTATTTTAATTACTGGAAATAAAGGAATAGGCAAATTTTTTTTTATTACAAAAATAATTGAAAATTATATTAGATTTATTGTTAGACCTGATCAAATTAATCATCATTTAAATTTATTAAGTAATAATTCTCATCCAAATATAAAAATTCTTCAAAAAAAAATTGACGAAAAAACTAGTAAAATAAAAAATAATATTTCTATAGATCAAATTCGAGAAATAAATCATTTTTTAAATGAAACATCTTTTATTGAAGATTTACCTAAATTTATTTTAATTGATAGTGCTGATGACTTAAATTTAAGTTCATCAAATGCTCTTTTAAAAATTTTGGAAGAACCAAAAACCAATAATTATTTTTTTTTAATCTCCCATCAACCTTCTTTATTAATACCAACTATAAAATCTAGATGTCTTAAATTAAAATTATCTTGCCATAATTTTAAAAATTTTGAAATAATACTAAAAAATAATAATTTTTCTTCAGATAAAGAATTAACAAAGTTTTTATTTGATATAACTGGTGGCTCACCTGGTTTATCAAATGACTATAATTTTAATGACATTATAAAAAATTTTGATTTGTTAATAAATTCTATTATTGATGAAAATTATCTATCAGATTTGCATCAAAATATATCGAACCTTTTTTCTGAATTTACAAACGATAAGTTTAAAATACATTTATCTATAATTAAATTTATTTTAATTGTTCTTAAAAAAATTAAAATGGGTATTGATATTAAAGATAATTACCTTTCTAAAAATATATTAAGAATAGAAAATTTCTCAAAAACAATTACCCTAGAAGCCATTGATAATAAATTTGATTACTTGATTAAAAATCAAAATGATTTATTCACTTTGAATTTAGATAAAAAACTATTTATGATAAACTTTTTTACAATTAAATAATATAAATGTCATATTTTATTACTACACCTATTTATTATGTAAATGATTTGCCTCATATAGGGCACGCTTATACAACTATTGCATGTGATATTTTTGCAAGATTTAATAAATTAAAAGAAGAAGAAACCTTTTTTTTAACAGGGACTGATGAACATGGTCAAAAAGTAGAAAAAGCAGCATTATCTAAAAATAATAACGCTTTAAATTTTGTAGATGAAATGTCACAAAATTTTCGTGATTTAATACCCTATCTAGGTTGCCAAGTAGATGATTTTATTAGAACAACTGAGAAAAGACATAAAATAGCAGCTCAATTTTTATGGAATAAATTAAAGGAAAATGATCAAATTTATTTATCAAATTATGAAGGATGGTATTCTATTAGAGATGAGTCATTTTATTTAGAGCCAGAGTTAACCAAATCTGGAACAAGATACATTGCTCCATCAGGTGCTCCAGTAGAATGGGTAAAAGAAGAAAGCTATTTTTTTAAGTTATCAAAGTGGCAAGACAAACTAATAGAATATTATGAAAAAAATCAAGAGGCAATTCTGCCTCGTACAAGATATAATGAAGTTTTAAGTTTTATTAAAAGTGGATTAAAAGATTTATCAATATCTAGAACAACATTCAATTGGGGCATAAAGGTCCCTGATGATAACAATCATGTAATGTATGTTTGGATTGATGCTTTATGTAATTATATCACTGCTATAAATTATCCTAATTTTAAAAGTGATATATTTAAAAAATTTTGGCCAGGCATTCATATAGTCGGAAAAGATATATTGAGATTTCATGCTGTATATTGGCCTGCTTTCTTGATGGCAGCTGACTTAGAGCCTCCGAAAAAAATATTTGCTCATGGTTGGTGGACCAATGAAGGTCAAAAGATATCAAAATCAGTTGGTAACGTCATAAATCCATATGATATTATAGATAAATTTGGTCTTGATCAGACTAGATTCTTCCTATTTAGAGAAGTGCCATTTGGAAATGATGGTGATTTTTCTAAAGATGCAATATCTCAAAGAGTAAATGCTGATTTATCTAATAATTATGGAAACTTAATTCAAAGAATTTCATCTTTTATTATAAAAAATTCTAACTCTAAAGTTTCTAAACCAAACAATTTGATTGAAACAGACATAAATTTATTTAAATCATTTGATAAGACTTTTAATAATTATTTAGAAAATATGAATTCTTTTCAAATTGATAAAGCTCTTAAAAATGTGTTTGATTATTTGTCTGAAGTTAACTTCTATGTAGATAATCAAGCTCCATGGTCATTGAAAAATTCAGATATCGATAGAATGGGTGATGTTTTATATATTATAGCTTTATTGACAATTAAAAGTTCGATATTACTTTATCCTGTTATACCTTCAAGTGTTGATAAAGTTTTAAGCGTTTACAATCTTAAAATTAAAGATTTAAATTTGAAAAATGTTATTAACTTTATACCAGAAAATATCAATATAAATAAAACTAATCCTATATTTCCTCGTATTGAATTGTGATTGACTCTCATTGTCATCTTAACTTTGATAGTTTGAGTAATGATCTTTATAATATTATTAAAAGATGTAATGATAATGGTGTCACAAAAATTCTTTCAATTAATACAAAGCCTGAAGAATTTGAAAAACATTTAGAATTAATAAATGACTATAATAATATTTACATATCTTACGGCATTCATCCTCAAGAAGTAAATGAAGAGTCAAATTTATTATTTACTGATATTGAAAAATATATTCAAAATAATAAACTTATAGCTCTTGGTGAAACAGGATTAGATTTTTATCATTCAATTAAATATAGCAATAAACAGATAGAAGTTTTTGAAAGACATATAGAAGCATCATTAAATTTTGATTTACCAATTATTATACACCAAAGAAATTCAGAAAATGAAATCATTGAAATTTTAAATAAATATAAAAAATGTAATTTAAAAATTGTATTTCATTGTTTTGCAGGATCAAAAAAATTATTAGATTATTGCTTAGAAAATAATTATTATATTTCTCTATCAGGAATTGTTACTTTTAAAAATGCTAATCTTTTGAGAGAAATTATAAAAGCAGCATCATTAGAGTATTTACTTATTGAAACTGATAGCCCTTATTTAGCACCTGTACCAATGAGGGGAAAGAGTAACGAACCTTCTTTTGTTAAATTTACAGCTGAATTTTTAGCAGATTTTTATTCTATAAATAAAGAAGATTTTTTTAAATTAACAGATAATAATTTTTACAAATTGTTTTCTAGAGTAAAAAAAGATAATTAAACTTTATGGATATAAGAATTTTGGGATGTGGAGGCTCTTTTGGCTCTCCTCTTGCATGGGGTAGGAATGGAAATATTGATATTAATAATCCAAAAAATTATCGCACAAGATCTTCTGTTTTGATCAACATAAATAAACAAAACATATTGATAGATACAAGTCCTGATTTAAGAAATCAACTTTATAAAGCTGAATGTACTAATGTAGATGTAGTTTTATTTACTCATGAACATTCTGATCATACCGCAGGTTTACCAGATATGAGAGCAATGTCGTTAATAAATAATTCAATTATACCAGCCTATCTTCCAGAAGATATTATCGACTCTATGATAAATAATTATAAATTCATTTTTGAAGGTCATAAGGATTATTCTCCATTTATGTCAGCTATAGCTATTAATGATAATTTTCTAATTGAAGATATAAAAATTGAAACATTCAGACATAACCATGGCTCTATAGATGTACAAACGTATAGAATTGGTAATTTTGCATATTCAACTGACATTAAAAAATTTTATGAAAATGACATCGATAAATTAAAAGATTTAGATTTGTGGATTGTGGGACTTTTAAGATACGATCCTCATCCTTCACATGCAGGCTTTGAACAAATTATAGATTACATAAAATATATTAAGCCCAAAAAAACAATTTTTACTCATATGACAGCGCTTTTGGATTATGAAGAACTTCTATCAAAATGCCCTGTAAATGTTGAACCTGGATACGATGGAATGGTAATCAATATATGAGAGATACAAAAATAGGTTTCATAGGATTAGGCAATGTTGGAAGTAGAGTGGCCTATAATATTCTTAAAAAGAAATATTATAGTTTATATGTTTATGATTTAGATAAAAAAAATTCAAATACACTTGTTTCTCAAGGTGCAATTTTATGTAATAATATTGAAGAATTAGTAAATAATGTGACAGTTTTTATCACATGTCTACCTTCGCCAAAAGCTGTTAAAGATGTTATATATAGATCTATTCCTTTTGTTAAAAAAGATCATCTCTGGATTGAAATGAGTACTACTGATGAGGAAGACATGAAAATGTTGTCAAATTTATTTTTTAAAAAAAAAGCTGAAGTATTAGAAGCCCCAATTACGGGAGGTCAACATAGAGCAGAAAGTGGCAATATTTCAGTCTTAGTTGGCGGTAGAAAAAAAACTTTTAATAGATCTTTCCCTATTTTGAGTTGTATTGGTTATCAAATTTTACATTGCGGTAAAATTGGTAATGCTTCCACTCTTAAAGTAGTTACAAATTATTTAGCTTCTATAAATCTCTTGGCTATTGGAGAAGCTTTAATGGTTTGTAAAAAATATGGAATAGATCTCAAAACTGCATACAAAGGTATAAAGATTAGCTCTGGTAATAGTTTTGTTCATGAAACAGAAACTCAGGTTATATTAAATGGCTCTTATGATGTAGGATTTACAATGGATTTAGTTTATAAAGATGTAGGACTGTTTAATAAACTTACAAGAAAATTTAATATACCTGCAAAAATTAGTAATTTAATGGTTAATATTTTTCGAAATGGTCAAAAAAAATTAGGCAAAAAATCCTTGAGCACAAGTATTGTCAAATTAATTGAAAATGATTGTGGTGAAAATCTAAGATCGAAAGGATTCCCAGCTATTTTGGTTGATATAAATAAAAAGAAAAAAGGTATTGAGTTAATAAATGACTAAGAAAGATTTTAGTCCTACAGTTTATAAATTTAAAAACTCTATTATGGATCATGTTGAAAATTCTGATTTATTTAATAGTTATCTTAAAACTAAAGAATTTACCAAAGTATATGATGGCACATTATGGGCTGAAGGTCCATGCTATATTCCACACAAAGACATGCTCGTTTGGAGTGACAATCCAAACAATAGAATGATGAAATTGATTAATGGTGAAGTTTCTGAATTTAGAAATCCGTCTAATTTTTGCAATGGTAATACTATTGATAATGAAGAGTATTTAATATCGTGTTCACATGGTGGTCGCTGCATTTATAAAACTGATGACGATTTAAATGTATCTATTTTGGTTGATTCATATGAAGGAAAAAAATTTAATTCTCCTAATGATATATGCGTCAAATCCGATGATACTGTTTGGTTTACAGATCCCCCATATGGTATTTTGTCAGATTATGAAGGTTATCCAGGCATTCAAGAGTATGGAGGGTGTTATGTATTTAGATTTAATCCTCATACAAAAAAATTAGATGTCATGACAAAAAATCTTGATAGACCTAATGGAATTGCATTTTCTCATGATGAAAAGAAATTATATATTGCTGACACAGGCGAAAATATAAAATGTTTGTATGTTTTTGATGTTCTTGATGACGAAATAATAAATCAACAATTAGTATATGATTTCAAACCCTTTTTTTCTGATGGGTTTAGATGCGATAAAGATGGTAATATTTGGACTAGTGCTGGTAAAGGTATAAAATGTTTTAATCCTAATAATGAATTAATTGGTCAAATTTTAGTTCCTGAATTAGTATCTAATTTAGAGTTTGGTGGAAATGAAGGAAATATTTTGTATGTTACAGCCACAAGTTCACTTTATAAAATGGAACTTAATCAAATAGGGTCAAAATTTAAATAACTATGGAATTAAAAAATCAAAAATGCCAAGCTTGTTCTGGAAATACACCAAAGCTTGATGAAAAACAAATTAGTGAAAATTTATCAAAATTAGATAATTGGTCAGTCAATGATGAGCAAAAAATGATTTATAAAAAATTTAATTTTAAAACTTTTAAACAGGCTCTTAATTTTACAAATAAAGTAGGGGAACTTTCTGATTTAGAAGGCCATCATCCTGATATTTCTCTTGGATGGGGATATTCACTCATCATGTTCCATACACATGCGATTCAAGGTTTATCAATAAATGACTTTATAATTGCAGCTAAAATTGATGAAATAGATTAAAAATATTTAATAAATAATTGATATATATAACTTAATTAAAAATATATAATCCAATAAATAAACCTGTACCAAAAACAAAATGTGCTATTAAATTCTGCAAAAGTAAATTAACTCTTTGCTCACTTTTTGATGCAAAAAAACCTAAATTATATGCAAAAGGCATTAGGAAGCACCATCCACCTAGAACAGTACTAAAACCAAAAATGTAAGCAAATAATATAGATGGATAATCAAATAATAAAAAATTAAGAATTACAAAAAACATTCCGTATATTATTCCTATTAAATAATGAAAGAAGTATCCCCATAATAATTCATTCTCTAATTCCTCATCATCGAGAAGAGATTTTCTTATGTATTTACCTTCTTTATATCCTAAAAAATATCTTCCTAGTAAATTCCATTTTGGCTTATCTATTCCATAAGCATAATAAATAGAGACATGAAATAAATCAAAAATAATAGTAGCAAATAATCCTGATATGATTCCTTGAAGTAAAATCATTTAATTAAATTTTTTTAACATATTTAATGGCTTGAAGTATATACCTCTATTCTCTAATCCATTTTTTAGTGTTTGAGCTATTCTAACAGCATTTTTACCATCACCATGCACACAAATTGTATCAATCGGAGTCTCTAAGAAGTTTCCACTAATTGTTCTTATACCTTTGTTTTCTAACATTTGAAAAATATTATTTATTGCGATTTTAGGATCACTAATTATTGAGTTTGAGTTTTTTCTATCAATTAATAAACCTGATTCATCATAATTTCTATCTGCAAAAATCTCGCAAGCATATCTTAAGTTTGTTTTTTGGGCTGCTATGACCATTTTAGTACAGGGCAAAACCATAAAAATCAAATCTTTATCAAAAGTGCTAATCGATTTAGCAATTTGTAACGAAATATCAAAGTCTTCACAAGCCATATTATTTAGTGCACCGTGAGGTTTTACATGGATAAAATCTGAATCTAGTGATTTAGCGACCTCACTGAAAATTTCTAACTGCTCTGTTATTAATTTATCTAACTGTTTAATAGTTAAGTTGATTCTTTTCCTACCAAAATTTAATCTATCATTAAATCCTGGATGAGCACCTATACTAACACCAAATTTTTTTGCATTAATAATTGTTTCATTTATTGTATGTTTACTTCCCGCATGATAACCACAAGCAATATTAGCTGTGTTAATAATATTTAGTAGCTCATAATCATTAACAGCATCAAATATTTCAGATTTTTCTCCTAAATCACAATTTATATTTAATTCCATTTTATAAAATTAGTTGTAATATATTTATTATGTATATCAATTATCTACAGACTAGTGAACAGTCATATTTATTGAATTATGGTCCAGACATCAATATTAGTACTAACAGAAAAGTTATTTCTCATTTTAAATATTTAATAAACAATAAATTTGAATATATTTTTAATGTTGTGCCTTCATTTAACAAATTATTAATTGTATATGATATCGAATTTAAAAAAAATGTAGAAAAATTAATTCAAAACTTAAAAAAAATTGATGAAGATTATCAAATAGAATCTCTCCAACATTTAATTCCAATATGTTACGATGAAGAATACGCATTAGATTACAAAAAAATAGAAAATGATTTTTCCATAGATTTTGATGAATTTATAAATTTACATTCCTCAAATATTTATAATGTATTTATGATAGGCTTCATGCCTGGTTTACCTTTTTTAGGATTACTAGATATTAAAAAATCTTTACCTAGGTTAGATAGCCCAAGAATATCAATTCCTTTAGGTTCCGTAGGAGTTGTTGATAGACTAAGTGTGATTTATCCCAATCAAAGTTCTGGAGGTTGGAATTTGATAGGAAGAACAAAATTTAACCTATTTAATAAAAAGAATTACACACCGATTCTTAATCCCGGAGATACTGTTAAATTTCAAAATATTTCAAAAAAAGAGTTTATTAAAAATGATAAGCAGAACTAGAATCGAATTTTTAAGAGGAGGTCTAGTAACTTCTCTACAAGGTAATTCCATAAATAATCTTCAACATCTTGGAATTACTACAAGTGGACCAATGGATTATTTTCTTTCAAAAATTGGAAATCTAATAATGGATAATAAAGAAGATGATTTAACTTTTGAAATTTGTAAATTTGGACCAAAAATAAAAATTATAGAAGGTAATTTTATTTTTTTAATTTCTGGAAAAGTAAATTTCAAAATTGTTAGTAATTGCAGCACTATAGTAGGGAAATGTTTTAAGAGCTATGTATTAAAAAAAGGTGATGTTTTAGAATTAAATCAAACAGTTAATAGTAATTATGCTTATTTGATTTTTAAAGGTAATCTAAAAATTGATAATTCTTATAATTACAATAGTAGTATTCTAAGTTCTTTGTTAGGTATAAATGATGGAAAGAAAATTAATGATCTAGATAAATTTACAATTATTGATGTTCCTAGTTTTAATGAAAGATCTTTCCCTTTTCCTTTAAAAGATATTTATGACAATAAAATTAGAGTGATAAAAGGTCCTCAAATGAATTATTTCAAAATTTCTATGATAGATAAATTTTTTTCTAAAAAATTTAAAATTTCAGAAAATATTAATAGAGTAGGAATACGTCTTATTGAAAATCAAATCAAACCTATAATTTCTATGAATATGCCATCTGAAGGCATAAACAAGGGGGCCATACAAATTCCAGGAGATGGCAATCCAATTGTTTTAGCTTCAGAACATCCTACAATTGGAGGTTATCCCAAAATAGCAACAATAATAATAGCAGATTTATTTAAATTATTACAACTTGAAGAGGGTTCTGAATTTAATTTTCAAGAGATTGATATTAATTCAGCTGAAAAACTTTATTTGGATTTCAATGATTTTATTAAGTCGATTCAAAATAAAATTGTTTATTTATAATAAAAAATTCTGTAGTTGATCTTATGTATGAAATACCAGAGATATTTTAAAGATTATAACAAATCAATTTTTGACTTACTAGATAATTTTGATGTATCGTTAATTGATAATTCAGTAGACTTAATATTAGAATGCAAACAAAAAAATGGCAAAGTATATGTAGTAGGGAACGGTGGAAGTTCTTCTATCGCAAGTCACGTCAGTGTTGATTTTGTTAAAGCAGCAAAAATACCTTCAGATACATTTAATAATACAAATTTAATTACATGTTTTGCCAACGATTATGGACATGACAACTGGGTAAAGGAAGCAATTAAAGGATATACAAAAATAAATGATATTTTAATTTTAATTAGCAGTAGTGGCACTTCAAAAAATATTCTTAATGCTGCTGAATATTGTAAGAATAATAAAATCCCACTAATTACTTTGAGCGGATTTAATGCTAATAATCCATTAGCAAAACTAGGAAATGTAAATATTCATATTCCATCAGATAAATATAATTTTGTAGAAATGGCTCACCATATTATTCTAGTTTCTATTGTGGATATTTTAGCTGAAAATTTATTTTAAATAAATTAAGTTCCACAAAAAGTTTGATGAATTCTTTCTTCCTCTGTTGGTTTTTTTTTAAATTCATCAGATATTTGATCTGAATAAGGATCACTTAAATTTTTTAATAATTTGTTTAAATTAATATAATTTTCTTTTTCTGCTTCATTTAAAACTTTTTCAACTAAATGATTTCTCGGGATAATTCTTGGATTAGATTTATTTTTTAAAATTTTACTATTTTCATTTAATTTTCTTCTTGCTTCTAGTTTTAAGAACCAAGACTTCATAAAATCATATTTATTTATTTGGTTATTTTCAATTTCTATAAATGTATCTGTGTAATCAAGTTTAAAGACATGCATTAAATCTAATAATTCTGAAATTAATTTTTGATCATTTTGTTGTATTTTGTTAATTTGAAGTTTATCTTTCATCATTTGTAACCATAGTTCTTTGTATTTTTTTTCAAAAAATATAAGCACCTTCTCAATTTTTTTTATAGCCAATTTTTGGTTTTTATCTATTAGATGAAGTATTGTTTCACCAAAGCGAGCTAAATTCCATAAAGCAATTCTAGGTTGATTATTAAATGCATACCTTCCATTTTGATCGATTGAGCTAAAAACTTTATTAGGTGAATATTCATCCAAAAAAGCACACGGTCCATAATCAATAGTTTCTCCACTTAGAGCCATATTATCTGTATTCATTACTCCATGAATAAATCCTACTCTCTGCCATTCAACGATTAATTTAATTTGATCTTCAACTACTTTCTTGTAAAATTCAAGATACCTATCATCATTTTGTGAAATTTCAGGATATAATCTTTTAATAGAGTACTCTGTTAATTCTTCTATATCTTTTTTTTCTTTACTTAAACTCGCAAGTTGAAACGTTCCAACTCGTATATGACTTTTAGCTACCCTTACTAAAATACCTCCCTCCTCATAACCATTCCTAAAAATTTTTTCACCAGTTTTTATTATCGATAATGATCTTGTGGTATTAATATTTAAATTATGCATTGACTCACTTACTATATATTCTCTCAACATTGATTTAAGAGTTCCCTTACCATCTCCATTTCTTGAATATGGAGTTTTTCCTGATCCTTTAAGTTGAATGTCATATCTTTTATTTTTATTATTTATATGTTCTCCTATAAAAGTTGCTCTACCATCACCTAAAATTGTAAAATTACCAAATTGATGACCAGCATAAGCTTGTGAAAAAAAATTATGATTTTGAATATTTATTGAATTAATTATCAATTTATCAAAAATTGATTTATTAATATCTAGACACTTTAATAATTTTTCATTTTTTAAAACAACTTTTAAATCTTTAAAATTATCTGGTCTTGTATTAGAGTAAAATATTTTAGGAAGTTTTAAGTAAGAATTTTCAAAATTCCAATTATTTTTCATTTCTTGTCTCTATATCTGTGTATATCATAAATAATAATTATTTACTATTTTAGCATTACTCTGTTAATCTTTATTTACCTAATATTCATAAAGTAGTACTATCGGGCAAAATAAAATAATTTGTCAAGTCATGAATAAAAAAATTAGAATTTTAAGTGCCTCATGTTTGTGTAATGGAGTCTCAATGACTATTAAGGGAGAATTTAGACCTGTAATTAATTGTCATTGCATACAATGCACTAAAACTCATGGTCATTATGCTTCATATACATCAGTATTAGAGGAAAATATTATTTTTAAATCAAAAAAAACTCTAAAATGGTTTAAATCATCAGAAAAAGCCAAAAGAGGTTTTTGTAGAACTTGTGGTGCCAGTATTTTTTTTAAAAGACTTGGTAGTAGAGCAGTTTCAATATCAGCAGGTTTATTTAGAAACCCAACCAAGCTAAAAACTATCTCACATATATATGTAAAAAACAAAAGAGATTATTATAAAATTTCAGATAATTTACCTAAATTTAACAAATATAAATAATTTATGAAAGATATTAATTCAATTGTAGATTTGGAAAATCATCCCATAGATAATGATAATTATATTCAAAAATGTAATTTATTAATAAAAAAAAATTCTCTATTAGTTTTAGAAAATTTTCTATCAAAAAGTAGTCTTGCAAAAATATTAAATGAAGTAAAATCTTTAGAAGAAAAAGCATATTATTGTGAGCAAAAGCATACTATTTTGCTAACAAAACAATCTAAGGATTTAGAGAAATCTGATCCATTAAATCGTTTAATGATTAGTGACAAAGGTTGCGTACCGCACGATCAAATAAAAAATGAATCAGACTTAAATTTTTTATATAAATCAACAAAATTTAAAAATTTTATAAAAAAAGTTTTAAATTTAAAAAATATTTATCCTTATACTGATAACTTATCTTCAATTAATTTAAATTATTATAAAAAAGGACAGCAATTAGGTTGGCATTTTGATAATGCTTCATTTGCTATTACTTTGATGATTCAAGCTTCACCACTTGGTGGTGATTTTGAATATATAACAGAAGGTAGGGATTACAATACTAATTATTTAGATAAGAATTTAATTACTAATATTATCGAAGGAAATCAAAAACCAAATAAACTTAATGTAAGTGACGGTACATTAATATTATTTTACGGTAGAAATTATCTTCATAGAGTAACTCCAGTTAAAAGCAATATTCCTAGAATTCTTATAACATTAAATTACAATGAGGAAGATAATATTGAATTATCTGAAAACGCAAGATTAACTTTCTTTGGAAGGGTAAATTAATTTATTAACAATTTATTTTTAAATTAATAAATTTAAAATATCTATTTTATTATATATATGTGAAATTAATCTTGGTTGTTTTACAATGAATTTATTAGAGAGATTAGATAATGGTCCTATAATCTGTGCTGAAGGGTATCTTTTTGCCATGGAAAGAAGGGGATATCTGTCTGCAGGTGCTTTTGTTCCAGAGGTAGTTATAGAACATCCAGAAGTTGTTTCACAACTTCACAAAGAATTTATTAGAGCTGGAAGTGATGTTGTTCAAGCATTTACATATTACGGACATAGAGAAAAATTAAGAATTATTGGTAAAGAACATTTATTGGAACAACTTCAAAAAGATGCTCTTCAAATTGCTAAAGATGCAGCAAATGATTTTAAAGAGTTAGACTTAATGGTTTGTGGAGACGTAGCAAATACAAATATTTATGATCCCAATGATTCTGACACTATTAAACAATGTCAAGCAATGTACGAAGAACAAATTCAATGGGCAAAAGAGGCTGGAGTAGATTTTGTTATTGCTGAAACAATTAACTGGGTTGGGGAAATGAAGATTGCATTAGAAGCTATAAAAAAAGAAAAAATGATAGCTGTAACGAATTTTGCTATTCCTAGAGGTGATCTTACAAGAGATGGTTATACCCCTGCTGAAGCCTGTAAAATAATGGAAGATAACGGAGCTGATGTTGTTGGTTTAAATTGTTACAGAGGACCAAAGATGACAATGAAATTTCTTGATCAAATCAAAAAAAATGTTTCATGTCATGTTGCTGCTCTGCCAGTACCATATAGAACTACTGAAAAAGAGCCTGGCTTCTTGAATATTTCTGATCATAACTGTGATTGTATACCAGGAAATAATGCATTTCCTGTAGCATTAGATAATTTGTATTGTAATAGATTTGAAATGGGAGAATTTGCAAAAAAATGTAGTGAAAAAAATATAAATTTTATTGGAATATGCTGTGGTGCTGAAGCACACCATGTAAGACAAATGTCTATGGCTATTGGAAAGAAACCAATTTCTATGAAATATATACCTGATATGAGTAAGCATTTTCATCACGGTAATGACCAAACATTAAAGGATGTTAATAAAAAAATTACTTACTAATTATAATTATAATAAAATAATTGCTTACCTTTAGCTCTAAAATTATTAATTAATTCTTTTACTTCATTTGTTTTAAACCAATCAATATATTTTTTAGCATTTTTAAAATTTAAATTTTTATTTAATCTAGGATTCACTAAAATAATTCCGTATTGATTAAAAAGAGGAGGAAAGTCTTCACAAACGATTTTTAAATTATCTCTATTATTAAATGCAATCCAAGTGCTTCTATCTGATAATGTATAAGCATTTTTTTCATTTGAAATTAATAATGTACTTCCCATTCCTTGACCGACACTTAAATACCATTTCTTATTTTTATCTATTTTTATATTTGCTAAGCTCCACATTTCTAATTCTTTACGATGAGTTCCACTATCATCACCTCTAGATATAAATAATGATTTTTTGTTATAAATTTCTTCAAGTTTTTGTTTGACAGATTTACATCCATTTTGATCATTTTTTGGACCAACTAAAACATAATCATTATACATTATTTCATGTCTTTCTACTCCAAATCCATTATTCATAAATTCTACTTCTGAAGGTTTATGATGTACTAGTAAAATTTCTGCATTACCATCTTTTGCAGTTCTTATAGCTTGACCAGTTCCTAATGATAATACTTGAACCCTTATATTAAAATTTTCATAAAATTTTTCATTTAGTAAATTTAATAAACCTGTATCATATGTAGAAGTAGTGCTTGCTATTATAATTTTTTTTGCATTTACACTTGTAGTAATTATTAAAGAAAATATTGAGATAAAAAGTAATTTAACGATTGTTTTCTTACACATATATTTTTTATATCTAAGTTAAATATTAATGCCAAATTTTTTTAATAAATAAACAAACGTAAAATAAAGTATAGAAGTACTAATTATTGAAATAATAATTGATATTGTAAAATTTTGTTTCATTTTTAATAGAACTGGTAAAATAATGAAGAATGCAAATGATGGTATAGTTAATAAAATTGTTCCATATGACAAATCTATTACTTTTTGATAATCTTTTGTGTCAAAATATAACCAAATAAATGCCAATAATGATGTTAATGGTATTGAAATTATAATAGCACCAAGAAACGTTGATTTTTTTGCTACTTCAGAAACTAATACTATAATTAATGCAGTAATAATTATTTTTATAAAATAATAAGTCATTTATTTTTAAATATATATATCAATCTAATTTATTTAATAAATAAATAGATATAATTACAATTAAACCCCCTATGATTGTTATTAATGTCGGTATTTCATTAAAGATAAACATTGTTTGTACAATTCCAAATATTGGAAATAATGCATAAAACGGAAAAACTTTATTTACTGGATATATTCGATATAGATAAAACATTGACATATGTGCAGCTATTGAAACAAAAATTGCTGAATGTAAAATTAGTAACCATGATGTAAGGTCAATATTTACTAAATTATTTATTATATTACCCTCAAATATATTTGAAGTAATAAATAAGAAGAAAAAACCACATAAACCCATTATACAGTTAGTCAATATTACATCTAATTCTTTTAAGTAACGTGAAAAGACCTGTGCACTTGCGTAAAAGAAAGCCATAAAGCTGATAAGAAATAATGCAAAAATTTCATTTTTAATTAATGGATCAAAGCTTAAAATCACAACTCCAAAGAAAGATGTAAAAATAAGCATCCATTTTTTGTAACTTATTTTTTCTTTTAAGAAAAAAGAACTTAACAAAATTGCAAACGGTATTGCCAATTGAGATCCGATAATTATAGGAGAGACTATTGATGCTTCTTTTAATGATAGATTGTTGAACAAATTGGCCATAAAACCCATACAAATTGAAAAAAATAATAAGGGGATCCAGTATTTTTTTTGGGGTATTTTAAATTTACAAAAAGGAATTAAACAAATAAATACAATAAACATCCTTAAGCTTCCCATTAATATTGGTGGGACATTGTTATTAAAAATCAATTTCTGAACAGGATATCCACTTCCAAATAAGAAAGTTATTAGTAATAAAAGCAAGTAATGTTTCTTTTGCATTTTCAGAATTATTATAAATTTTATAGTTAATCTTAATCAGCTTTTACGATGTTTTTTTGAAGAATAAATGAATAATTGAATTTTATCTCAATTATATTTAATTATTTGTTTTAAAGTGTATTAAGTTTCTAAATGAGTGAAATATCAATAAGTCTTGAATGGGTATTGCAAGAAAATGATCTTAAACCTGATGTTTTTTCTAAAAATCATAAAATTAAAATTAATAATAATTTTTTCAATGCAGGATCTGCCCCAGAATATGGTGGAAAAGAAAATGAATTAAATCCTGAACAATCTCTAGCTGCTGCTATTAGTAGTTGCCATATGATGACTTTTTTATCACTAGCTGCTAAAATGCGTTGGCCTATTAAATCATATAAAGATAAAGCTTATGCATTTCTTGGAAAAAATTTAAAAGGAAAAATGTGTGTAAATAAAATTGAGTTAAATCCGTTAATAGAATTCGATAATGATTTTTCTGTTTCAAAAGAAGAAATGGATAAAATGCAAGATCGATCACACCGATATTGCTTTATTGCCAATTCATTATCAGAAGAAGTTGAAATAAAAATTAATATATGAATGATTTAATTATTAAGGATATAAAAGATAGTATTTTAAAAATCACTCTTGATAATCCATCTCATCAAAATACTTTAAGTCTTGATGTAATAAATCAATTAAAAGAAATAATTGAAGATGCAGATAATAATAATGAAATTAAGGTTATAATTTTAAACTCTTCTGGTAAAATTTTTTCTGCTGGTCACAATTTAAAAGAAATACAAACACATAGAGAAGATAGTGATCAAGGACTTAAGTTTTTTACTACTTTAATAAATAGCTGCTCTGATCTTATGCTTAAAATTATTAATAATTCAAAACCAGTTATTGCAGAGATAAATGGAGTTGCTACTGCTTCCGGTTGTCAATTGGTAGCAAGTTGTGATTTAGCATATTCAAGCGAAAATTCAAAATTTGCTACACCTGGAGTTAATATTGGCTTATTTTGCTCAACACCTATGGTTGCTTTATCTAGGGTTGTTAAAAATAAACACGCTATGGAAATGCTTTTAACTGGAGATTTTATTCCAGCGGATAAAGCAAAATCAATTGGTTTAATTAATAATTTTTTTGAAGAAAAAGATCTAACTAAAGAGACAATTTTAATGGCTAATAAAATAGCTAATAAATCATCTTCAACTTTGAGAATTGGCAAAAAAGCGTTTTATAATCAATCAGAAATGAAAATTTCTGATGCATATAACTATGCTTCACAAGTTATGATAAAAAATATGATGGAATCAGACTCAGAAGAAGGTATCAAAGCTTTTATAGAAAAAAGGAAGCCTAATTGGAATTAAAATGAATTCATTTTTATTAGATAGAAATTTGGCATTAGAAGCTGTTAGAGTTACAGAAATTGCCGCAATAGCAAGTTCATTTCATATGGGAAGAGGTGATGAAAAAGCAGCTGATCAGGCAGCTGTTAATGCGATGAGAGACTTTTTGAATCAACTAGATGTAAATGGAAAAGTTGTAATTGGAGAGGGAGAAAGAGATAAAGCGCCTATGCTTTTTATTGGAGAAAATATAGGAAAAGGTGATGTAAAAGTAGATATTGCTTTAGACCCTTTAGAGGGCACAACCATAACAGCTCAAGGTGGTGAAAATGCTTTATCAGTTCTAGCTATTGGTGAACAAGGTAGTTTTTTACATGCCCCTGATATTTATATGAAAAAAATTGCATTCGGATATAAATATCAAGACTTAGAAATAAATATAGATGATGAACCAATAAAAATAATAAAAGAATTTTCTCAATATTCTAAAATTAGAAATGAAAACATTGTAGTATGTATTTTAGATAGACCACGACATAAAGAATTAATTAGCCAAGTAAGATCAACTGGAGCGAGAATAAAACTCATTCCTGATGGAGATGTTAGTGCAGTAATTGCTACATCTATTGATGAAAGTGGCATTGATCTGTACATGGGTACAGGAGGGTCGCCAGAAGGAGTTTTAGCTGCAGCTGCATTAAGATGTTTGGGTGGCAAAATTTATACAAAGCTTATTTATGACAATAATCAAAGTTTTGAAAGAGCCAAGAAAATGGGTGTTTTAGATAAAAATCAAGTATTTGAAACAAATGATCTAGCAAAAGGAGATGTTATGTTTTCAGCAACTGGCGTTACGGATGGAACATTATTGAAAGGTGTTAGAATTAAAGATGATTCTGCTCATACACATTCTGTTGTTATGAGATCTCAAACAAATACAGTACGTTATGTTAATGCAAAACATAATTTAAATATTAAAAAATATAGATCTTACTTTAAATAAGTATATTAAGTTATTGATATTTATATTAATATTTATATTAAACAATTAATACAATTTAATATTAATTTTTCAAAGGTATTAATTTTTACTATTTAAACTATATCAATAAAATTAATTATAATGGATTTTCAATGAAAAAACTCATCATTATTTTAATTCTGTTATTAGTAGCAGCAAGTTTTTATTATTATTATAGTTATAATAATACTCAAGTTACATCTGAGTCATATGAATATATTAAGATAGAAAAAGGTAACATTAAAAAAACAGTTTCTGCCACTGGTAAAATTATTCCGACATCAACAATCATCTTATCATCTGAAATATCTGGTAAGATTGTTGAAATACAAAAAGATTACAATGAACAGATCAATAAAGGAGATGTCTTAGCTATTTTTGATCAAAACCCTTTTACCCTAAACGTTGAAGAAACAGAAACTTCAGTTGAAATCTCTAAATCTAAATTAAAGCAAAAAAAAGCTAGTTTGGAAAAAGCAAAGTCAGAATTAAATAACTCTATATCAAATAAAACAGGATCTGAGTCTAAATTAGAAGATTTTTCATTGTATGTTAAAAAACTTTTTAAAAATTTAGAAGATAAAAAAGCTCTTTATAATAATAAATTTATATCAAAAAAAGAATATGAGGACGCTTTATTTGAATATGAAAGTGCTATTTTTCAATTTAGTTCATTAGAATCTGAGAACTTATCTTTAAATGCAATTATTAATTCTAGACAGGCACAAATAAAAATCATCGAAGCTGAGATAGAGGAAGTTCAAAAACTAATTGAACAAACAAAATTAAAACTTGAAAGTGAAAAATTAGATTTAAGTAAAACTAAAATTATTTCACCAATTAATGGTTTTATATTAGATAGACATATAAGCGTAGGTGACGTTTTGGGAGCTTATCAAAAAGATTCTATAATGTTTACGATTGCAGAAACTCTCTCTAAAATGAATATTGAGATATTTATTGATGAATCAGATATTGGTAATATTGAAGTTGATCAATCTGTGGAATTTTCTACAGATGCTTTTCCCGATAGAAAATTATTAGCCAAAATTACACAGATAAGATATTCCCCTATAGACGATCAAAACGTTATTACTTACGAGGTTATTGCTTCATTTGATAATCCTA
>CETH01015717.1_pt1 | contig 22619 bp, 16 predicted proteins | sample 361461 | NCBI WGS metagenome assembly CETH01 (sample SAMEA2622695, study PRJEB7988) | marine metagenome | isolation source: saline water (ENVO:00002010), including
GGAAGAGACTCTTCAACATTTCGGTGTCGGTATGCAAACCATTCGTATTCTAAGTCCGCCTTTTCCATTGCAGAGATCCACAAATCGAGATTGAAATATTCGCTCCATTCTTGGAAAGTTCCTCCTGTAGACCACACTTCTTTTAAGACTTCTCCAAGTCTCCTGTCACCTCGACTTAATATTCCCTCCACTAATGTTGCCTTGGGGTCATGCCATTTAAGTTTCACTCCTTTTGTTTTCCGAACTTCGTCTTTTAGCATGTGTACTTTTCGGTTCAGTTCTTCGAGGGTGTTCTGCCCGAACCATTGGAAAGGAGTGAAGGGCTTGGGGACAAATCCCCCGACACTTACCGTAACTGATGCAGCACTCGTGTAGCGTTTCCCGATCGCAACACAGTTTGCAGCCAAACGTGCTATTCCGAGAGTATCTTCGTCGGTTTCTGTTGGTAGCCCTATTAGGAAGTAAAGTTTCATTCTTCGCCAACCCTGTGAGAATGCTGATTCAACCGCTCCATACAGATCTTCTTCGCGGATTAGTTTGTTTATGACTTGCCTCATCCTCCATGTCCCCGCCTCTGGAGCAAAAGTTAACCCTGTTCGCCGTGCATTTTGTATGCTCGCAGCGATATCTACTGTGAATGCGTCTACGCGCAAAGATGGAAGCGAGATGCTCACTTGACCGCAATTTACTGGGTCAGCGACAGTTTCTTCTACCACATCTTTTATACCGCTGTAATCTGCCGTGGAAAGAGACGTCAACGCTACCTCATCATATCCTGTTCGCTTTAGGCCCGACTGGATCATAGTTCGTACCTGCTCATCAGATCTTTCTCTGACAGGCCTGGTAATCATTCCTGCTTGGCAAAACCGGCAACCTCGTGTGCAACCTCTGAATACTTCCACATTCAATCGGTCGTGTACTACTTCAGTAATAGGAACTAATTGCTCTTTAGGATAGGGCCACTCTTCAAGATCAATGATGGTTCTCTTTTCGATAAGTTCTGGCACTTCGTCATTGATAGGTTTTAGGATCTGGGCGCCATTCATATCGTAAGTAGATTCGTACATGCTGGGAACATAGACACCTTCGATACGTGATAGCTCTAAAAGTAATTCATGCCGATTTTGCGAAACGCTTTTGCTTGATTTGAACTGATGGATAACCCCCGTAATGTCAGAAACAACTTCTTCCCCGTCCCCCAATGCAAAGAAGTCCACGATATCTGCAAGTGGCTCAGGGTTATAGACACAATGTCCACCTGCTCCAATGAGGGGGTGCTTGCCATCTCGGTCCGAAGACATCACAGGTACACCTGCAAGGTCTAAGCAATTTATAAGATTGGTGTACACAAGCTCTGAGGACAGATTAAATGCAATCACATCGAATTCATTTGCTGGCCGGTGTGTATCCACGCTAAATAGCGGTATGCGCTCCCTTCGCATAATTTCCTCTAAATCAACCCACGGCGCATATGCTCGCTCTGCTTCTGCAATCGGAGACTCATTGAGGATCTCATACAGAATTTGCAATCCCTGATTAGGAAGGCCCACTTCGTAGACATCGGGGTATGTTAGCAACCATGCAACATTTGATTGCTTGTGTGATGGGGTCTGTGCACCTTGTTCAAGACCAATATAGCGTGCTGGCTTTTCGACTAGATCCAAGTAACCTTCGAGTGTTTGCCATATGGAGCTCATTCACAGTCCCTTTCCGGTACCTTATCCTACTACCCAGAGAGCGTTATAGTATTAAACAACCTGATATCGACGCATATGTATGTTGAGAACAAGGCCTACTCCAACGAAACAGGAAACTGCCGAGGACCCACCATAGGATACAAAGGGTATTGGAATTCCTGTAATGGGCATTATCCCTAGCGTCATTCCTACTGACTGAAACATCTGGAAAGCAAAAAGTGTCAGTACGCCGCAACATATCAAAGTTCCCAGTAAGTCCGGTGATTTCCGAGCTGTGCGCATGCAGCGCCACATTACGATAGCAAATAATGCTAATACGATGACAGATCCAACAAAGCCGAATTCTTCGCCGATAACGGAGAAAATAAAATCTGTGTGTTGTTCAGGAACAAACTCTCCACGCGTTTGTTGGCCTTGTCCAAAGCCTTGACCGGTTAATCCCCCACTTCCGATAGCAATTTGCGCTTGTGTTTGCTGGTACGCTGCTTCGGTCTGGCTGGAAGCAGGATCAATGAATGATGTGAGTCTGTCTTGCTGGTAGTCCTGCAGTACACCGCTGCTCCAAACTAATGCAGATAGGATTACGCCTACGACTGTGAGCACAAATATATGCCTCGTTTGTGCCCCTGCAACGAGCAACATTCCCATTGTTATGGCTATGAACACAAGAGCGGTGCCAACGTCTGTTTCTAACAGGATTAGTCCGATCGGGATTATACCTAGCAAAAGACCATTACCTAATTGACGAGCATCCAAGCGCCCATTAAATCTCTCAAGGTAGTTAGCAAGCATGAAGATATAAGCAATTTTGCATAGTTCTGATGGCTGAAGTTGGAAGCTCCCAAATTCAAACCATGCTTTTGTTCCATTTCTCTCGACTCCAAGCGGCGTTAGGACCAGCAGAAGGAGGAACATTCCACCCCAGAAGACCGCAGGTACCCAATCTCGAATTCTTCGATAAGGGAAATAAGCTGCTGTAGCCATTGCTACTACTCCTGCTACGAGGAAAAGCAATTGTCGATTCAGGTATGCTCTGTCGTATGAGTCTGGATCATTTCCCCGAGTAGCACTGTAAACCATGAATGCCCCAATGATGGCTAGAGCAATACTGCTCAGCACGAGGGCTATATCTACGTGTAGCCAAGGCGACCAAGGGTCACCAGTTGGGTTCAAATTAAGATTTTTTCGGTTTCTTCGAGTCTTCACGAACTACTATCTTCCTCATTTGTATTTTCCATTTCAGTAACCGGATTGAGCGATGACTTTACAGCCTGTTCTTTTGCTATTTCATCCTTTTCAGCTTGACTCAGAAAAGCAGGCACTCTTTCTAAAGCTATGCTCTCAAAATATCTTCTGATTACTGGTGCCGCTACCTGACCTCCGAAACCCGCCTCTTCAAGAACGACTACAGCCACATATTCTGGATCTGGATTAGGTCCCCATCCCACAAATAACCCGTAGTCTGCAATCAATGCATTTTCTACTTGTTTCTCAGAGGTTCCTGTCTTGCCTGAGACAGGCCACTGTTCGTGCGGAAAATCTTTGAAAGCATTATATGCAGTTCCTTCAGTTCCAATTTCCGAGCGCCATGTTGTTACAGCAGCGAGGCCCTCAAGTATCGGATCTGAAAATGCATCTGGGAGAAAGATTTCTTTTAGTATTCTTGGAGCGAATTCAACTTGTGTCTCCCCCGTTATGGGGTCAAGAATGCGTTGCCCTAAGTTAGGTGCGTAAAGTGTCCCTCCATTAACTAATGCGGAATATGCATTTACGATTTGAAGCGGAGTTGCTAAAACATCCCCTTGACCAATTGAGGTATTCAAAGTATCACCTGTTAGCCACTGACCGGTGAGGAATGCTTCTGGGTTCTCACGATATGCGTCTCGCCGTGAGGCCGGGGTTGGAATTCTGCCGCTCCCTTCACCGGCAAGCGTGACTCCCGTTCGGCTACCATAGCCAAAACTTTTTGCCGCTACCTGCACTGATTCAAGGTCAAAGCCTGGAAGAATATCGAAGCTAGCGGCAAGGTTGTAGAAGTAAACATCTGATGAATACGTCAACGCCAACCTTAGATCAACATCGCCGTAGGCAGCTTCGCCTGCGTTTTGAAATCGGCAGGTTCCACCCTCACAACTTGGAATTAGGAATACTCCTTCATCATAGAAGAAGTCGTCAATGCTCAAAATTCCGCGGGAACCTATTAACCCTGTATCGAGTGCTGCATAGGCAGTAAAAGGTTTAAATGTTGATCCAGGAGGATATGTTCCCTGTATGGCTCGGTTAAGAAGTGGAAGATAATTTCCAGGATCAGTGAGTTCGTCAAAATCGTCATTACTTATCCCAGATACGAATAATTCAGGGTCAAATGATGGGTAAGAGGCCATAGCTACAATTGACCCGTTCCTTGGGTCCATCACGACCATTGCTCCCGCAGGTGCATTAAAGATCACGACTCCTTCTTCTTCAAACTTTGTTGGTTGTTGCTTAGCTATGGCTAACCCTCTGGCTAATTCTTGTTCGGCCAAAGCTTGAAGGTCTATATCGATTGTTAATTGAACATCGCTTCCCGCTTTGGCTGGAATTTCTTCATTGACTTCAAGAATATTGTTGAATTTGTCGACGGTAACTACTTTTGTTCCAGGCGTTCCTCGAAGTGCGTCCTCATAGAAGAGTTCAATTCCGCTTTTACCGATTTCATCGTTTGCCAGATATGTCTTTTCTTTAAGAGCGACAGAGGGCATTTCCTCTTCGCTGAGAAGACCGACATAGCCAAGAATATGTGCAGCTAACGAACCGTATGGATAGTCACGAACAGTCGTGACTGTTGTATTAACTCCAGGGAATTTATATGAATACTCGGCAAGGTAAATTTGTAATTCCTCAGAAATGTCCTGAACCACTGGCACCTCAGCAAATGGCCCATACCTGTTGGAACGATATGCTGAGTCGATTTCTTGCACTTTTGTAAGATTTCCAGAGCGACTTATTTCAGTAGCCAGATCAAAGAACAAGTCTTGCAAATCATCTGCAGCGACTGTAGACATTTCTTCTTTGTCAATTGTGACTAAAATCGACGCCCTATTATCGACTAATACTCTTCCCTTTGCATCAAGAATTCTTCCACGTGGCGCAAGTTCAATTATAGTTTCGGTAGTGTTATCAGCCGCACGTTCGACAAAAGCGGTTTCCTTAATCACTTGCAGATACCAAAGTCTGGCAATCAAAGGTACGAAAAGTGAAATCGCTACTGCTGCGAGTACTGCCAGTCTTAATCTATGAGATTGAGGCAGATATCTTGAACTAACAGACATTTTGATCCCTTAGTTCCGCTGTACTCGTGTCATTGCGATTTGATTATTTCGGTAATTACCTTGGTGAAATACCCATTCCATCAAAAAATGCAGCAGCGGAATAAATAAGCCCGTGTAAAGACCTCCTACAACCAAAATTTTTCCAAAATTCTTGTTATAAAGATTAGGTTCTGCAATAAGTTCCCCAAATAGGACGAAAGTAACCAAGCCCAAAACTATGCCTACGAGAGAAATTACGGTGCGGACGATCCTTTCAACGTCTTCAGCGATAAGTTCCGAAATTATTCCAAGCAAGTATCCGATTAACGCATATGTCAGGGCGCTTAATCCCATTGGGGAAGCGAGATATAAATCTACAAGAAAGCCGCTTGCAAAGCCCATTATGGCCCCATCGGTTGGGCCCCCATGCCAACCTGAAGCTACTGCTACTCCCAACATGATTTCGGGCATGACACCAAAAAATCGAATACTTGCGAACAACTCAAGTTGCAGTATCAAAAGAATTATCAGAACTGCGCCTGCTTTCACTAATCGAAAGAAAGTCATTGCTAACCCCCCCCTGAGTCGGAAGTTACCGGCTGGTATAGGACAACTGTTACAAACTCTAGATTTTCTAATTGTCCCGTAGGCGCAACAACCAATTCTTTTTCAAGGTTAATCTCATCTACAATGATTTCTAGAATCGTTCCGACAGCGAAACCACCGGGATAGGGACTTCTTTCAGAACCGCTTGTTACCATGATTGATCCGATTTCTACGTCAGTTGAGACTGGAATACCATCCGATACTTTCAAAGGCTGGCCTACGCCTCCTCCACTGAGAATTCCTATTTCGTTCGTTCCAACGGCTAGGACCCCCACATTAACATTTGGGTCGGTGATAAGCCGCACACGCGAACTGCGCAGACCCGGATCCTCGATCCGTCCTATCAATCCACCTACCGATACGACAGCCATTCCTTCCCTAATTCCATTTTGTGTTCCTTTACCAATTTCGATCATGTAAGGATCAAAATTTGAGACTGATCGTGCAGTGATCTCTGCAACAATTGTTTCTTGGCCGCCTAGATTTTCGAGATCGAGTTGCGTTCGCAGTGCAGCTAACTCTTCAACCGCACCTTCAGTAGTTACGCGGTATTCAAGTAGCTCGCTCAATTGCTCGCGTAGAAGTGCATTTTCCTTTTCCAGAGTATCTCCTTCAGAAAGAGATTCCCAAGCATCCGCTATTGGGTCAAAAATTGTGCTTGCAATATTTCTGAATGGCTCGATAATAGCTGTAGTAGCCTTTCGAAGGTTTGCTAAGGGTTCGTACCCTCGAGCATCAAGAGAGATTAGCGTTACAGATGTCAATAGAAGAATTGCGAGTGTAAACCGAGAGCCACTGCTTCTTTGTGGCACAGCCATTCAAACCTCCCCTTCTAGATTTGAGTGGAGGTGAAGAGTACCCCTTTTAGTGAGTCAAACGCCTCTAATGATTTACCTGAGCCTAATGCAACAGCGTGTAGCGGGTTTGGCGAAACACATACCGGCATTCCAGTCTCGTGAGCTATACATTCGGGCATACCAGTTAGCAGTGCCCCGCCCCCAGCAAGCATAATTCCTTTTTCCATGATGTCTGCGGCTAGTTCGGGAGGTGTTACGTCCAGAGTCATCTTGACCGCGTCTAAAATTGCCGATAGTGGCTCTGCTATCGCTTCTCGAATTTCAGACGTTGATGTCACAATTGTTTTAGGCAACCCAGTTATCAGGTCCCTTCCTCGCACTTCGGCAAAAACTTCTTCAGTGGACCATGCACTAGCGAGTTTAATCTTGAGCTCTTCTGCTGTTCTGACTCCCAATGCAACGCTATATTCCTTCTTTATGAACTGAATGATTGAATTATCAAGTTCATCTCCACCAACACGAACAGACTTATTCGCAACGACTCCTCCAAGGGAAATGACAGCTACTTCGGTTGTCCCACCGCCAATATCGACGATCATATTTCCACTCGGGTCCTGAACCTGCATACCGGAACCTATTGCTGCTGCCATTGGCTCTTCGATAATGTACGCAGGTTTCCTGGCTCCCGCAAACTCTGCTGCCTCTTGAACTGCTCGCTGCTCAACGCCAGTTATTCCAGAAGGAACACAAATAACCATTCGCGGTTTAGCAAGTCTACTCTGGTGGACCTTTTCAATAAAGTGTCGAAGCATTTGCTCACACATGTCAAAATCGGCAATAACTCCATCTCTGAGTGGTCGCGAAGCTTGGATATGGCTGGGAGTTCGCCCTATCATCCTTTTGGCATCAGATCCTACGGCCAGTGCAGACCCATCTCTAATATCTATCGCAACTACTGAAGGCTCGTTTAAAACAATTCCCTCGCCCCGAACATAGACCAAAGTGTTAGCTGTACCGAGGTCAACAGCCATGTCTCTGCCCATAACGCCAAGTATTGAAGCCACTAGGAACCGCCCTGTTTCATATGCCTATGCCTCTCCAAACTGTATTAAGTTACGAGCCTCTCTCCGCATATTTATTCTACGACTTCATTAGAAAAGTGCAATGCACCACCCAAAGTTCACCGTATATTCTTTATCCGAAGAATATTTCGATTTCTCTCTTGGCAGATTCAGCTGAATCAGATCCGTGTACGAGGTTTTCAGTAAATAGAGCACTGAAGTCTCCACGAATTGTTCCAGGTTCTGCTTGGGCAGCATTGGTTGCACCCATCATTTTCCTAACGATTTCCCATGTATCTTCAGGCCCTTCAATGACCATTGCAACAGCGGGCGATCTCCCTATAAAATCTACTAAATCATTGTAGAAAGGCTTACCGATATGTTCCGCATAGTGCTTTTCCGCTAGCTCAGGACCAATTGTTAGCATTCGTAGTGCGACTATTTTGAGACCTTTTTTTTCAAATCGTGAGATGATCTCACCGACAAGACTTCGCTCGACGGCATCTGGTTTGCAAAGTACTAAAGTTTGTTTCATGCGGAAATCCTATCGGAATGTTTTTACTTTTGTTTAGATTGAAATTTCTGATTAGCTTCTCGTAGAGCGCCTACCACGTACATAGATCCTGTTCCGAAGATAACTCCATTACTGGAAGATACTTGAATTGCCTCCTTGAGTGCCTCTTCTGGGTTAGGGCAACTAATAGCCTTTGAGCAATATTTTGATGCTACCTTGGCTAAATCCTCAGAGGACATTGATCGAGGGCTAGAGGCTTCGGTGGTGAATATGCAGTCAAATTCGGTGGCATTGAGGTTTGATAACATCCAATCCGCATCCTTTTCCTCTGTCATCCCTACTATTAGTGCTTTGGTGCCCTCTAAAGTGAAGCTGCTTTGAAGGGTTTGCGCCGCCGCTAAGGCTCCAGGAGGGTTATGTGCGCCGTCAAGAATAAGTAATGGTTCTGTCGAGACTACTTCGAATCTTCCTGGCAAAATAATATCTTGGAAAGAGTTCTCTACGATTGATGCGGGTATTTCTAACCCTAGGAATGCCGTTGCCCCCGCGAGAGCTATTGCTGCATTCTGTCCTTGATGGACGCCATGTTGAGATAAAAATATATTTTCATAAACGGCATCATTTATTTTTAGAGATAGGTGTCGTCCACCTATTGCCAGATCATTGTCAATACATGCAAAATCTATATCACGCCTCAGGATCTTTGTAGGTTGCTCTTGAAGAATCAGATACTCTAACTCGTCGTCGGTATCACCTAGGCAGACGACTGATCCGTCTTTGATGATGCCTGCCTTTTCCCATATGAGTTTTTTTCTCCAGCCCTCAGCACCATCTGTATGATCAAATCCGACGTTGGTAATTATGGCTACTTTAGCATCAGCGATATTTGTAGCGTCATAACGGCCGAGCATGCCGACTTCAATAACGGCGACGTCAACTGCATTATTAGCGAAACAAGAAAAGGCTGCAGCTGTCATTAACTCGAACCAGCTCGGAGTTATCTTGAGCATTGAGGTTGCCAGCTTTAAGTGACTGACTACTTCTGCAAACTCATCTTCAGATATTGGTTCAGTGTTTAGTTGTATTCTTTCAGTGATTGAGCTTACGTGCGGAGAGCAATAGGTCCCTACGTTTAATCCCATTGAGCTCAGTATCTTAGAAATTAAGGCAGATGTTGAACCCTTACCATTTGTCCCTGTTATATGAATGCATGGAAAGTCCATTTGTGGACTTCCGATTGTCTGAGCCAGAAGGCGCATGTTGTCAAGTGCAGTATCATCAATCTTTTCCCTCGTTAGAGATCGGTTAATGTGACTACTAAGAAACTGTACGGATTCCTCAAAATTCATAATCGCTGAGCAAGAACTACGAAGCGGCTAAACCGCTCTCACCTCTTAATATTAATTTGGGTGGCTCAGTCTTCAAAACTACGTCCTCATTGACCACGCACGAAATGACGTCATCCCTGCCTGGAATCTCGTACATTACTTCGAGGAGGACCTCTTCAAGAATCGAACGAAGTCCTCTAGCTCCTATGCGGCGTTCAAGAGCGAGCGTAGCTATTGCTTCTAGAGCTTCGTCAGTAATTTCAAGATTTACATCCTCGAAACCAAATATTTTTTTGTATTGCTTGATTAAAGCATTTTTCGGTTCATTGAGAATTCTAACTAGTGCATCAGTCTCCAAGTTCCCGACTGCCCCGACAACCGGTAGTCGCCCTATGAACTCCGGAATGAGCCCATATTTGACGAGATCCTCGGGTTGAACCTGAGCGTAGAGTGCAGTGAGGTCTTTATCATTAGCATTACGGATATCGGCACCAAAACCTACTCCGCTACTCCCTATTCGGTTTTCAATGATCTCGTCAAGTCCCGCAAACGCTCCACCGCAAATGAAGAGAATGTTCTTCGTATCAATTTGTAAGAATTCCTGATGAGGGTGTTTCCTTCCGCCTTGTGGAGGAACTGAAGCTGAAGTTCCTTCAAGAATTTTTAAAAGCGCCTGTTGAACGCCTTCTCCTGATACGTCTCTTGTTATCGAAGGGTTTTCGCTTTTCCTGGAAACTTTATCTATTTCATCAATGTAGATGATTCCCATTTCAGCTTTCTTTACGTCTAAGTCAGCTGCTTGAATTAATTTCAGGAGAATGTTTTCAACATCTTCTCCAACGTAGCCTGCCTCCGTAAGCGCCGTAGCATCAGCGATTGCGAAAGGAACATTGAGCATTCTTGCGAGTGTTTCAGCCATTAAAGTCTTACCGCATCCGGTGGGCCCTATGAGCAAGATATTACTTTTAGAAAGTTCAACCTCGTCGTCACTTTTCTCTCCCACCTGAACGCGTTTGTAATGGTTATAAACGGCTACGGAAAGTATTCTCTTTGCTTGTTCCTGCCCAATTATGTAATCATCGAGAAAAGCGTTTATTTCCTCGGGTTTAGGAAGCTCATCAAACCCTAATTCCGATGGTTGGGAAAGCTCCTCATCAATTATTTCGTTACAGAGATCAATACATTCATCGCAAATGTAGACACCGGGGCCAGCAATTAACTTCTTTACTTGTTTTTGCGATTTCCCACAAAATGAACATTTTAGCAACTCTGAGGTTTCCCCGAATTTCGCCATTTCATTTCCCCCCTTCGATTATTAGACGGCAGATATTGGGCCGGCGTTGTCAACATTTGGTCGTGAGTTAATTACCTCATCAATTATTCCATACTCTTTGGCTTCGTACGCGTCCATAATATTATCTCGGTCAGTATCAAGGCGGATTTGCTCAACTGTCTGCCCAGTGTGAGTTGCAAGCACTTCTTCTAGCTGGTTCTTTAGTCTTTGAATTTCTCTTGATGCAATCTCCAGATCAGAGACTTGCCCCTGAGCACCCGCATATGGCTGATGAATGAGGATTCGTGAATGCGGCAACGCTAGCCTTTTCCCTGGAGTCCCGGCTGCCAGGAGTACAGCAGCAGCAGCTACGGCTTGCCCGTAACATATTGTGGCCACTTGAGGTTTGATGTAAGACATAGTGTCGTAGATGGCAAATACGGAGTTGATGTTACCGCCAGGAGAATTGATGTAAAGACTTATATCTTTATCCGGATTCTCTGACTCAAGGTGGAGCAGTTGAGCACAAACTAAATTTGCAATTCCATCATCAATTGGTGTTCCGATGAAAATAATGTTCTCTTTCAGAAGCTTTGAATAAAGGTCGTATCCCCTCTCTCCTCTATTAGTTTGTTCAACAACAGTCGGGACTAGGTAGTTAGTTGGTCCATCAATCATCTGACTCACTTGATTCTTCTTCCTTGGGTTCGGGGTCATCGGGGTTACTTCCATTTTGACTCAATTCGGGTGCATTTTCTGTGTTTTCAACGAAGATTTCTTCTTTATCAATTTCGTTTCCATCTTCGTCCTCTATTTTAACTGAATCCTCAACGAGTTTTAAGGCTTTTTGCTTGAGTAAATCTGCTTTCAGGATTCGGATTTGACCATTCTCTTGCAAAGAGTTGGTCAAGTTCTCCTTCTCCGTTTTAATACGCGAAGATAACTGCGCATCTATCTCTTCCGATGTCATTTCTAGGGAATAATCAATTTCTTCAGCTTGTATTGCTGCTTGAAGCGCATATTGTTTGGCAACATTTTCGATTTCGTTTTCTATGTCGCTTTCAGTGACTTCAATTGATTCGGCTACTGCAACTGCCCGCAATGCGAGGTCGGTTCTCACTGCTTGTTCTGATGGCTCCCTTAGGTTCGCAACGATGTCCTCTATAGATTGGTTTGTCGCTTGAAGAAATTGCTCAAACTGCATCCCTTGCTGCGCCATGCGCATTGCCATGTCCTGAACTTGCTGCTGGATTTGTTCTTGTATTAGGGGTTCCGGTATCTCTTCAGTAACCAGCTCAGATATTGCCTCAAGTATTTTGGAAGTTACCTGTCCGGGTAGTTGATTCCGTTTCATCTCTTCCATGCGTTCTCTGGTATCAGCCACAAGCAAGTCGACTGTCTCAAATTCAGATAGCTCTGCAACTAATTCATCAGTTAATTCAGGGAGAGTCTTCTCTTCAACGCTTAGAATTTTTGCCACGAAACCTAACTCAGCGTCCTCCTCGGAGGGGTGCGGTCCTCCAAATTCAATTTCTTGACCAATTTCAGCACCCTCCAGGGAAGCATTAATTTCTTCAATAATAAATGAAGATCCAATTTCAAACACAAATCCTTCGGCTGTCAGAGTCTCTTCTGGTTCACCATTGATAGCTCCTGATAAATCCATAGTTATGAAGTCACCAGTAGTAGCCGGTCGACCAACTTCGTTCCGCTCGGAAGCTTGCTCCAGCAACCTATTTACGCTTTCGTCTATTTCTTCTTGAGTTACATGTGGACTAGGCACTCTTATTTCTAAGTTTTTGTATCCTTGAATCTCTAAAGTTGGTCTAACTTCAACAGTCGCTTCAAAAACCGCAGGTCCGGATTCTTGCCCTTCGATGAGTTCAAGTTGAGGTTGCGCTATGACATCTAGTTCGTGTTCATTGACCGCTTGAAAGTAGACTTCGCCGACGATGTCATTGAGAGCTTCACTTCTAGCGTATTCTTTTCCAAATTTAGCTTCAAGCACTTTTCTTGGTGCTTTGCCTTGACGGAAGCCAGGAAGTTTTACTTCTTTCGATATTTTTTTGAAAGCTTCATCTATTGCAACATCGATAACGTCCTCGGGCACCTCAATGTTAACTTTCACCTTGTTATCTTCTAAATTTTTTACCGAACTATTCACAGACCGAAAGTGTATCCGCTTGTTTGGTGCTCTCATCCAAGTGCAGGGTGATTTCTAAATCTTCTTTCTATCAAAAATCATAAAAACCCGATAGCATCGTAAATCTGCGGGTGTAGTTCAACGGCTAGAACCTCAGCCTTCCAAGCTGATGATGGGAGTTCGATTCTCCTCACCCGCTCTGACGTAATATTGTGGACAGGAGCGAAAGAGGTCCAATTGTCATCAATATTTGTAGGGATAGCGGGCGGTAGTTGCTCAGGGAAAACAACTTTGGTCAAAAGTATTGAAGAGAACCTGAGTTTTTCTGTAGCAAGGTTGGCTTTTGATAGCTACTACTGTGATCAAGGCCATCTTCCGATTAAAGAGCGTGCCTTGGTTAATTACGACCACCCCGACTCACTTGACGTTGATCTGTTTATAGACGATCTTCGAATGCTGCGAAGAGGATTTGATATTTCGTCACCCGTCTACGATTTTGCAACACACACTCGAAGCGACAAAGTTGCTGACATATCACCGACTGAAGTTATTCTTTTTGACGGTATTCTTCTTCTCGCTTTCTCTGAAATTTCTGATTTGCTGGATCTTAAGATCTTTGTTTCAGCCCCTGAAAATACCCGTTTAGAACGTCGTATATTACGGGATGTAGCAGAAAGAGGAAGAACAGCCGAACAGGCGCATACGCAATTCCTAAAAACAGTCCAGCCTATGCACGCTCAATTTGTTGAGCCTTCAAAGAAGAATGCAGATCTTATCCTTGACGGCGAGGGGGATATCAACGAGATGGCGAAAACTGTTGAAAACCAAATTGATTTTTTATTACTTGGCAGTGACTAACTCCTACTTTCGTTGAGCACAGATTCGCCACCCAGTGAAGTGATAATTGCGTCAACATAGTACCTTGCCCCGAGAGGCATCGTATGAACCCCGTCGCGCGAAAAGTACTCAGGTTTATTGTTTGAAAGCGAATACCAATCAAGAAGCTCGGTATTCTCAAATCTGACAACAGCCTCACTCAACAAATCGTTCACTTTATTCTCCCATCGCCTCGGAACGCGTACATTTATCAAAAGGACTTTTCTGGCGTCCCGAAGTAATTCAAGGGATTCATTAACTATGCTCTCATCTATTACCCCGTTATTCCCTAGGTGTATAACTACGATTTCACCTACTTCGTTCTGCTTATCAAGATCTCGGACAATCCCACGCAATTCGTACCATTGGCGATTCTTAGCTGCAGAAACTGTTACTTGGTCAGAAATAGTTGAAATGTCCTGACGAAATGCTTCTTCAACGCCATCATTCCCGACATCTGTGAGCGCTCCAAGCATGACCGAGTCTCCAATGAAGGTAATACGGTCAAAGTAGATCGAAACTGCGTAAGAGGTGATATTCATTAATTCTTGCCACACTTCTGGATTGGCGACCAATGCGTCTTGGAACTCAGCTAAATCAAACGTCAGGTCGTCAAAGTTAATTTGATTTATAGTCTGGCCATCGACTGCGTCATCCAGAACTAGAAGTGGCTTTTCTTCAGCCGGAGTAGTTTGAGGTTGTGGAGTAATTTGTGGTGCTGGGCTTGGAGTTGGCGTCATCGGGGTTGACACAGAATTATCTTTTTTGGCTATATCTATTGCTTCATCAGAGTTCTCATCTGCTGCCACATCAACAGTTTCAAATTGCTGAATGCTCCTATCGGCCTGAACACCTTGGAGGATCATGATGCTCGCCAATATTCCCAAAGCCGAAAGCGCAAATTTAGGAAGTGATGACTTTAGCTCTTTAATTCTTTTAACTTTTGCTAGCTCCCTCATCATTCTTCGTTCCCGAATTGGACGTTCTACACATTGGTAACTTATCTCCACGAGCACGAGGGTTACGAACATTCTGACAGCGAAAAGCTCCCATCCGTTAATATCCACATCGACGCGCTCTCTCGTGAGTTGAAATACGGGCCAATGCCAAAGGTACAAACCATATGACCGCTTCCCTATCCAAACAAACGGAGCTAATCCAAGTATTGAGTTAAGATACGAGTTCGGGATTACTACGCAGGCTATAACGATCGCAGTTACGGTTGAAGTTATCAGGAATCCTCCACGGAATAATTGATCTGCATCCGGCATGAGTAACGTGTAATGCATATTTGCCCAAACGAGGATACCTATTGCTGCAATACCAACAAGAAAAGAAGCATCCTTGCCTTTAGGGAATAGTTTTGATTTCTCAACGCTCCAAGGCCGCCAAATATAGGCAAGTAATGCCCCGATTAATAACCCTGAAGCTCTGGTGTCAGTTCCGTAATACACTCTAAGAGGGTCTTCAAAGGGCTGGTACATAGTCCACATCAGAAAAGCTGAACTCGTTATGCCTAAAATAAGCAGTGATATGGTTACTTTTCGGTTTATGTGCTTTTGGAGGCAGAGCAGAAGAACAGGCCAAAGCAAATAAAACTGTTCCTCGACTGCTAGGGACCAAAGATGGTGAAAGAAGTTCTTGCGCTCAAAAACGTCAGTGTAAGAAATCTCTTGAAAAATACCGAACCAGTTATATACATAACCTAAAGTCGAAAGCACCTCTCCTTTAGTGGGAACGACATCTTCGGCCATTGAATAGGCAAAGGCAACTGACCCTCCTATGTAAAGAAATAACGCAGGAAGCAACCTCCTAGCTCGCCTTACCCAGAATTGCCGAAGGTTGATGCCACGATTTAAATTGAACTCCTCGAGGAGCAAGGCAGTGATTAAATAGCCGCTGATGACGAAAAAGATTTCGACACCCAGGAAGCCACCCGGAACACTTTCTATTTCGGAATGATATGCAATCACTGCCACCACGGCGAGCGCTCGTAAACCGTCCAACCCAGGCATGTAAGGAAGTCCGGCGGTATTGCGATTTTTATCAGCGAATGTCTTTGAATCTCTACTTGTCTTAGAATTGGAATTCATTACATTTCAGATTAGTGCGATGTGTAAAGATCTTGCTTTATTACTGGCTCTCCTGTCTTTCAAGGAACTCGTAAACTTCAACCATATCCACACCAGGGAAGCGCGAGAAACTTCTCGCTGGCAACGGTAATCCCGAAGATACGTTACTTCGGTCTCTAGCTGAAGGCCATGCTACTCCTTGCCAATGCTGCCTTACGCTTGCTCTTGGAGTATTGCAACATTCTTTATCTGGGCAATGCGATGTTGAGAATCTTTTTGTATCGCTGCCTCGGAACCATTTTGCTTGGTCTGCCGTTGTCCCTATCGTAACAGCGTGATAGGGCACTCTGTCTGCTTCAACATGAGTAACGCACCAATACTTTCCGGAAGGCGTGTCAGTGTATTGATAGTGCAAAGAAAGTGAGTCCTGTGTATGAAAAGCCTGCCGGGTTCCCCAGTTCCTGCATAAATGTTCACCCTCAATTGTTCCGTCGATACCTTGTGGAAGAGGAACACCATCGTTTTCATAAGCTTTCCAAACAACGCCTTCATCATCTGACCTTAGGAAATGCAATGTCAACCCAAGGTGCTGAGTCGCTAAATTAGTCAATCTATGCCCTGCCATTTCGTATGAAATATAAAAGATTTCCTGTAAATCCTCTATAGATATGTCCATAGATTCATATGCTTTTTGTAAAAAATCCACTGCTGGCTTCTCAGGAGCAAGGATTGCGGCTGCGAAATAGTTTGATTCCACTCGTTGCCGCAGGTATGTTCCGACATCATCCGCAACCTCGTGATCTAGAGCGTAATGGCCGAGTGTTTGGAGCACAACCGAGCGTGAGGCACGAGTTGATAGATCATTCCTTTGAGGAATGTAGATAATCTTTTCCCTCTGATCAGTTATTGACCTTGTCGTTTGAGGTATGTTTTCAGCGCGTTTCACAGAAAAGCCAAAGTGATCACACACATCCATAAGAATACGCTCAGAAACCGGACCTGAACCCGGGTAATCGAGAGAATTCAAAATACTCTGAGCAATAGTTTCGATTTCCTCATAATAATTATTCTTACTGCTCATCTCACTTCGTAAGTCTTTATTTGAATTTCGAGCAATATTTTTAGGTGTATTTGGATTAGAAATCGTGAAAGTATTATCCTCCTCAAGAGCTGAATACAATCCGATGATGTGCTCCAAGATTTCGTCTGGCATTCTTGACGAAGGCCTAAGATAAGGTAATTTTCGCTGCTTATTTTGTGGTTCGTCTTGCAACCTTCGAAGTTCAATTTCTAAACCCGCTCTTCGATTCGGTGGCTCAGGGTCAAGAAGGTCCGACGGGGTACAATCCAGAGCAGAAGCAAGTTCTCTGATCAAAGTGACTCTCGGTTCCATAATACCATTTTCGAGTTGGGAGAGATATGGAGCAGGTTTACTTATAATTTTACCGAGCTGAACTAGAGTATAGTTATTCCTCTTGCGATAATATTTTAGCCGTTGTCCAAACACTAATGAATCCACATTCATCTCCTAAATATGTAAAAAGCATACCCCGAGACAAATAACTTTTGGCTTTTTTATCGATTTCAATAATTTCTGCATTATTTAGCCAGTTATAAGGTTGATTTTAGTAGAGTTCTACTGCATCGTGGATACGCACACATTACTTCCCCCTCAAGGAGACAACGATGTCTAAGTCATTTGAAGAACAGGTCGACCAACTTAATAATGAATGGAAAGAGAACGATCGATGGGCCGGAGTCGTTCGTGACTACTCAGCAGAAGAAGTTATAAACCTTCGAGGTTCAGTTGATATTGAATACAGTCTCGCACGTCGCGGCGCAGAAAAGCTCTGGGAGAAACTAAACAGCAACGCCTACACTCACGCAATGGGTGCTCTAACAGGCGGCCAAGCTGTTCAAATGGTTAAAGGCGGCCTAGAAGCCATCTATCTCTCAGGTTGGCAAGTCGCTGGCGATGCAAACCTAGCTGAGCAGGTCTACCCAGACCAAAGCCTCTATCCCGCAAATTCAGTACCCACAGTCGTTCGAAGGATAAACAACGCTCTTAGAAGAGCTGATCAAATCGAATGGAGTGAAGGAAACAGAGATCGTGAATGGCTCATCCCAATCGTCGCAGACGCTGAAGCTGGTTTCGGTGGACCACTTAACGCATTTGAACTCATGAAATCAATGATTGAAGCTGGAGCAGCCGGCGTTCATTGGGAGGATCAATTAGCAAGCGAAAAGAAATGCGGTCACATGGGTGGGAAAGTCCTCGTTCCGACCCAGCAACATATTCGCACACTAACAGCAGCCCGTTTAGCTGCAGACGTAATGAACGTACCTTCAGTCGTTGTCGCTAGAACTGATTCTCTCGCAGCCACACTCCTAACTAGCGATGTAGACGAACGAGATCAAAGGTTCTGCACAGGAGAACGCTCTGCAGAAGGATTTTTCCATGTTGAGAATGGAATGGATGCCGCTATCTCACGTGGCCTAGCATACGCACCATATGCTGACCTCGTCTGGTGTGAAACCAGCACCCCGGACTTGGATGAAGCCAAACGCTTTGCTGAAGCGATGAAAGCGGAATTTCCAGACAAGATGCTCGCATACAACTGCTCACCATCATTCAATTGGAAAGCAGCACTTGATGATGACACGATAGCTAAATTCCAAAGAGAGCTTGGTGCCATGGGCTACCGATTCCAATTTATTACGTTAGCAGGATGGCATGCATTAAACGCCTCCATGTTTGAACTATCCAAGGCCTACACTGACAGGGATATGACAGCATATGTGGAACTTCAGCAACGAGAATTTGCTATGGAAGACGATGGGTATAGCGCTACACGTCACCAACGTGAAGTCGGAGCTGGCTATTTTGATCAAGTCGCAACTGTTATCTCCGGCGGAACTGCCAGCACATTAGCGCTGAAAGGCAGCACTGAGGAAGAACAGTTCTGACACATATCCCATCAAGCACTAATGTAGAGCTTGCTAGAACAAGGGGTGTATATGAGCTCAGAAAAGATAACTAGAGGACCTCTTGAAATAGATTCTGCTTTATCTTCATTTATCGAAATGAAGGTGCTTGACGGGCTTGCAATAGAGCCTCTGGAGTTTTGGGACAAGTTCGGAGCATTTCTCAAAGAATACAAAATCCTCGCTGACCAATTCCTAAAATCCAGAGATGACATCCAATCATTAATTGATCAATGGCATATAGAACGCAAAGATGAAGTCCATGATGAGGACTCCTACAAGTCTTTCTTAGCCGACATTGGCTACATACTCCCCAGACCTCAGACTGTTACTGTCAATACGAATAACGTTGACCCTGAAATTGCTGCTGTCGCCGCTCCACAGCTTGTAGTCCCAATTGACAATGCTCGATATGCACTAAATGCCGCAAACGCTCGATGGGGAAGCCTCTACGACGCCTTATACGGAACTGATATCATCAGCGATGCAGATGGCGCTGAAGCAACCGGACCCTATAACCCTAAAAGAGGGGCAAAGGTCATTGAATACACGCGGACCCTACTCGATAAACATTTTCCACTACTTTCACTTAGCCACGAAGATTCACTTAGCTACCGGATAGTCAATCAAAACTTGATAGTTGCTACCACTAATGGAGATGCGACACTAGTAGATAAAGAACAGTTCATTGGCTACACCGGGAATACAGACAGTCCAGAGTCAATATTTCTTCGCAAAAATAACTTGCATATAGAGATCATCATTGATCCAAAAGACCAAATAGGTTCCACAGATTCAGCAAATATAGCCGATGTGATGGTCGAGTCCGCTGTCAGCACAATCATGGACTGCGAAGACTCAGTAGCCACTGTTGATGCAGAAGATAAAGTCACGGCATATGCTAACTGGCTTGGCTTAATGAAAGGAACCCTTGAAACTAGTTTCATAAAAGGCTCCCAAACCATCATCAGAAAGTTAAACCCTGATTCATTAATCACTTTAGCCAACGGAGAGCAAGGCATTATTAGAAGACGATCGCTCCTCCTCGTTCGAAACGTAGGCATGCACCTCACCACGGACATGATTACCGTCGATGGCGAAAGTGTGCACGAGACATTAATTGACGCTGTAGTGACAACTCTATGCGGCATGCATGACCTAATAAAAGCTGATCACCTCAAGAACAGCCCGGCTGGATCAATCTACATCGTTAAGCCCAAAATGCATGGCCCTGATGAAGTCGCAATGGCTGACAAAATGTTCTCAACCATTGAGTCAATGCTCAGCCTGAACCCCAACACCATCAAAATCGGGATCATGGACGAGGAACGGCGTACGTCTCTAAACTTACTGGCTTGCATTGAGGCAGCATCGGAACGTGTCGTATTTATCAATACTGGATTCCTTGACAGGACTGGTGACGAAATCCACACGAGTATGGAAGCTGGACCAGTTGTCCCCAAAACTGAAATGAAAACTCAACAATGGCTTTCAGCATACGAAAATATTAATGTTGATGAAGGCCTCGAAGCTGGGCTTCTGGGCCACGGTCAGATCGGCAAAGGCATGTGGGCGCGTCCCGATGACATGGCGGACATGCTTAAAGAAAAAATTTCGCACCCTCTTGCAGGAGCAAGTTGTGCATGGGTTCCTTCACCTACTGCTGCAACATTACATTCCCTACATTACTTTGATGTGAATGTTGCTGATGTCCAAAGATCATTGGAGGATAGAGAATTAACGAGTCGTGAGCTTATGCTTCGAATTCCAACACTAGAAGCAGGCAGAGAACTAAGCCCACAGGAAATTAATTCTGAATTACGAAACAATGCGCAGGGCATACTCGGATATGTATCTCGATGGGTAGGTCAAGGTGTTGGCTGCTCAAAAGTACCGGATATAAATGATGTTCAACTAATGGAAGATCGAGCAACACTTCGAATATCGAGTCAACACATAACAAATTGGCTTCATCATGGGGTAATTACTGAGGAGCAAATCCACAATACTATGCAAGAGATGGCAGCTCTAGTGGATGATCAGAACAGCGATGACCCTGATTACATACCCATGTCTGATGACTTAAATGAGAGTATTTCATATCAAGCTGCTTTGGCACTTATTTTTGAAGGACGAGACCAATCAAACGGCTATACAGAATTTCTTCTTACTGAACGCCGACAAAGAATGAAAGCCTCGTTAGCTAAGAAATCAGACATTTAGTCAGCGCCCCCGGCAGGAGTCGAACCTGCGACCTACGGATTAGAAGTCCGTTGCTCTATCCAGCTGAGCTACGGAGGCCTCCTATAAGACTAGAGGTTAAAATAGCGAAGTTGCTATCAGAATGGACGATCGCCAAGAATTGTTGTTCTTTCCATTCTCCTGTGAGCTGGAAGAAAATCATCAGTTCCGGTGTGTTGTACGCAACGGTTATCCCAAAGGACTATTGTTGTCTCATCCCACTTAACCCGTATTTGAATGCTTGGATCTCTTATTGCGTTTTCTAAACGCCGCAAAAGGGTATTGCTTCTATTTTCATCAACCCCATCTATGTGAGCTGTGAAGAAGTTATTCGTAAATATTGCCTTCTCTCTGGTTTCCGGATGTGTGCGAATTACCGGATGACTTACCAAAGGATATTTTTTTCTTGTTGATTCAATATCCTTTTTGTCAAGGACGTGATGATTTTTTTTAAACCAGTCATGAGTGGCGGTTAACTCTGATACTGCGTTTTTCGTTTCAAGATCCAACCGGCTGTACGCCTCAACAGCATTAGCGAAGCAGGTATCTCCTCCGACTTCTGGTACCACTACTCCCCTGAGGATAGACCCCATAGGCGGTTTCTCTCGGTAAGTAACGTCTGAATGCCAATCGGTCGCAGAATAATGTGTTTTTTTCGTTGAACCTCCTGACTCCAGCACTATTATTTCTTGATAGTCGACGTGTTTGTTAGCGAATGGATGAATTTCAAGGTTCCCAAAGTGTTTTGAAAAGTTGACATGTTCTTCAGAAGTTAACGACTGATTGCGAAGAACCAGCACCTTGTGTTCGAGCCATAATCTTTGAAGATCATCAATCGCCTTAGTACTAAGATTCCTTAAATCGATTCCTTGCACCTCAGCTCCAAAAAAGTTGTTTAGTCGTACTACTTTCATGAGAGTCAGACTGGCTTAGTGCCGATTATTGTGACGCGCTCAACGTGCCTTTTCTGTGGGTAGAAATCGTTGGAGGCCTGATGTTGCACAATTCTATTGTCCCACATGACAATGGTGTTGACCTCCCATTTGATTCTGCACTGCACTGAAGGACTCTGTATCGCATGCTGTAAAGTTTTGAGGAGATACTGGCTTTCGTCTCTAGCTATTCCTTCTATATGTGAAACAAAAGGTTTATTTGTGTATATCCCCCGCTCCCCTGTCTCAGGGTGTGTTCGAATTACTGGATGACGGGCTGGAGGGTATTTCTTTTGTTTCTCCTTTCTTTCTTTTTCTGACATGTTTCGTCCGAATGTTTTAGAAAAGTCGTGAATTGCGTATAGCGAATCGACTCGATCTTTTATTTCAGGGTCTAAGCGGTTGTAGGCTTCTGCAGTGTTCGCAAATGAGGTGTCGCCACCGACTTCAGGGATGGTTCGCCCACGCAAGATTGACCCCATTGATGGCTTTTGCCGCCAAGTTACATCGGAATGCCAATTTGAAGCAGCGTATTGAACTTTGTCGTTAGAGATGATCTTTACTATCTCTGGATATTCTTTTGGATGGGGAGCGAACGGGTGTACTTCTAGCTCGCCAAAGTTTTTTCCAAATTCGATATGTTCCTGTCTCGTAAGATCTTGATTCCTAAATACAAGCACCTTATGTCTAAGCCATTCTTCTTTGATTGCTTGTATCTCACCTTTGTTTGTTCTGGCAAGATTTATGTCGGTAATCTCTGCGCCTACAAATCCTGTGATCGGATGAATATTCAATATCCCCCCC
>CETH01127320.1_pt1 | contig 22488 bp, 19 predicted proteins | sample 361461 | NCBI WGS metagenome assembly CETH01 (sample SAMEA2622695, study PRJEB7988) | marine metagenome | isolation source: saline water (ENVO:00002010), including
AATTCAAACTCACCTAAATTTATCTTACAAAGATGCGCTTAAAAAATCTATCAATCTTTTAAAAGAGGTTGGGATAGAAAATGCAGAAAAAAGAATTGAGGATTATCCACATCAGTTTAGTGGAGGTATGCGCCAAAGAGTTGTTATTGCTTTAGCTATTAGTTGTGAACCTGACCTAATTATAGCAGATGAACCAACTACAGCTTTAGATGTTAGCATACAATTTCAAATACTAGAATTATTAAAAAAACTTACAAAAAAAAGAAACCTTGGAGTTATTATCATTACTCATGACATGGGCGTAATTGCAGAAACTACAAATAAAGTTATTGTAATGAGACACGGAATAATTGTTGAACAAGGCAATACTAAGGATTTATTGACTAACCCAAAATCAACTGAAGCTCTTAGTCTTGTTACTTCTGTGCCACCAACAAATAAAAAAATTGATAGGTTTAAGCTTATTAGTCCAGACGGAACAGAAATAACTTCAAGTTCAGCTAATTTAACAAAAAATATTATTAAAACATGGGGTTTAAGAGAAAATACTAATCAAAAATTATTACACTTATTTCATGTTACAAAAATTTTTGATGATAGTTCTCTTTCTATTTCTAAAAAACTAGTGGATGAAAAGATAGTTAAAGCAGTTAATGACGTTTCATTTGAATTATTTGAAGGTGAAACACTGGGTCTAGTAGGTGAGTCAGGATCAGGAAAATCAACTATTGCTAAAATTATTACTGGACTCATCAAACCCTCAAAAGGTGAGATAAATTATAATAATTTTTCACTTTATGACTCAAAAAGAAAATATCAAATTACTAAGAGTAGAGGACAAATACAAATGATTTTTCAAGACCCTTATTCTTCACTAAATCCAAGATTTAAAGTGAAAGATATTATTGCTGAACCTTTAAAGTTTTTTCAAAAAAATATGACAAAGTATGATTTAAATCAAAATGTTTTTGATTTAATTGATATTGTTGGTATGACAAGACAATCCTTAGATCGTTACCCTCATGAATTTTCAGGAGGTCAAAGACAAAGAATATCAATTGCTAGAGCTTTAGCTACAAGACCTAGATTATTGATATGTGATGAACCAACATCAGCTTTAGATGTCAGTATCCAAGCGCAAATATTGAATTTATTAAAAGATATTCAGGATGAATTACATTTAACAATGTTATTTATTAGCCATGATCTTCCAGTAATTAGACAAATGTGCAACAGAATAGTAGTTTTAAAAAACGGTATTGTTTGTGAAACTAATGAAACAGAAGAATTATTTAACAATCCAATTCATGAATATACCAAAGAACTTATTCGATTAATGCCAAAAATAGAATCTATAATTTAATTATTGGTAAGTTTTGAGGACTTCTAGTATTTAAAAGTTCATATCCATTTTTTGTTATCAAAATATTTTCTTCCATTACTAATATTTTATTTTTTTCATATTCAATAGAAGGTTCTATTGTAATAACCATATTATTCTGTAGTATTGATTTTTCATTTTTCATTATACTTGGAGGCTCTGTCAATTGGAGTCCTAATCCATGACCCATTCTACCAATGTCACTTATATTTGAATTGTTTTTAAATAAATTATTTTTTAAAGAATTATAAACTTCTGAACATGTAATACCAGGTTTAATAATTTCTAAAGTTTTTTCTGTTGCTTCCCATAGTTTAGAATAAGATTCTACGGTTTTTGGAGATATTTTACCAATACCATAATTTCTATCAAAATCACAAAAATATCCATCTAATACTGAACCAGTATCAATAATAACCACATCACCATTTCTTATTTTTTTTTCTGAAGCATTACAAATTATTTGACTATAACCTCCTTTTCCAGAGGTACAAGCCATATATAAAACATAGTCAGCGCCATTATTAATAAGCTCTTTTTTAAAAACTGAAGCTATTTCATTTTCAGTCATGTTTAATTTTATTTTATTTGAAAAATTATCAAATACATGACTAGTAATAGAAATTATTTTTTTTAATTTATTTATTTCATTTTTAGATTTAATCATTCTTAAATTCCAAAAAATATTACTTGCATCAATAAATCTATGGTTTGATAAACTTTTTCTTAATTTATCAAAATCAGAAAAATTTATTCTTAAAAAATTTTCTAAACCTAATTCACAACCTATATTTCCCTTAGATGATAATTGATCTGAAATTATTTTCTTAAGTATTGAAATTCCTTCGTCATTTGGATTAGGAGATTGCCAGGTTTTAATATTGTTAATCCAAGTTTTTTCTAATGCGGCTTTTCCTATTGATGGAATAATAGCAATTGGATCTTGATTCATTGGAATAAGCAAAAACCATGGTCTAGTCGGACTTTCCCAGAAATTTGAATCTAGACCTGTAAAATATCTAAAATTTGATGGAGAAGTTATTAAAAGAATATCAATTTTATCATTTTCCATTAATTTTTTAGCTTTTATTACTCTTTGCTTATATTCTTTAATATTAAAACCTCTCATGATAATCTTCTATATCTTATTGTTAATCATATATAAATGGCATATATTATATGGAAAATCGACGTCAATTTATAAGAGTTTTATTTGGTTTAATTGCAACATTTATTACTTTTAAATATTATAGAATAGCTAACGCAATGAAATCTTTGCCTTATCATCATTTACCAAATGGAACTTTTAGAAATTTGCCTGGTAGTCCTACTAGGAGAAAAATTACTCGATCTTCAAAGGGATTCTTTTATTTTTTCTATAAAGGTATAATTAAAAGGGAGATGTTTGACCAAAAAGAAGTACCTGAAAATATTCCTCTAAAACACTCACTTACGCAAGAAAAAGCTATATTTAATTATCATAATAATAAAGATAAAATTACTATTACTTGGTTAGGTCATGCAGCTTTTCTTATAAAGTTAGGTAGAGAAAATATGCTGATAGATCCTTTTTTAAGCAAGACAGCAGGACCATTTGGTATTGGGCCAAATAGATATATTCCATCAGGAATTAAAATCTCAGATTTGCCAAAAATAAAATATATTTTAGTTAGTCATAACCATTATGATCATTTAGATGATAAAACTTTAATAAAAATAAAAAATAAAAAAAATATTTTTGTTATATGTCCCTTAAATTTATATAAAAATTTTTCAAAACTTGGCTATGAAAAAATAATTGAACTTGATTGGAATAAAGAAAAAAAAATTAATGATGTTAATTTTATAGCTACACCTGCTTATCACTGGTCGAGACGATTGGGTCAAAAATATAATTCTACATTATGGAATGGATATATAATTGAATATGAAAATAAAAAAATTTATTTTTGTGGAGATACAGCTTTTGGACCTATGTTTTTGGATATTGGAAAAAAATATGGTCCATTTGATTTAACAATAGTGCCTATTGGAGCATATGAACCTAGAGATATGATGCAAGCCTCTCACTGTACTCCTGAAGAAGCAGTGAAGATATCCTCAATGGTAAATAGCAAAAATATTTTGGGTATGCACTGGGGAACAATTAGATTAAGTGCTGAAAATCCATGGGAACCTCCTAATAAGTTTAGAAAAGAAGCTATTTTAAACGGTTATAATGAAAAAAATATATGGCAACTCTCTATAGGTGAAACTAAATCACTTTTATAATTAATATTTATTAATTAAATATGTATATATATGATTATATTATATTATATTAATTATGTTTGATGATATTCCCTTTTTTATTTTTATTAGTTTTCTATTGGGTTTATTTACAATGTTAATGATTTATTATTTTTTTTTCAAAAGAAAAAAAATAAATGATGAAAATGCAAGCATTAGTTCAATTAAAGAAAATATAAGATCAATTCAGCAAGAATTACAAAACTTTAATTTAGCACAAATTAAGATTGAAAATAGTCTTATAAGAGGAGGATCTCAACAGCAAGGTGAATGGGGAGAGTTTGTTCTAGTTAACATTCTTGAAAATTCAGGACTCAGAGAAAAACATGATTTTGAGATTCAACCTGTTTTAAAGAATATTGATGAAAATTTGCAAAAACCTGATGTAGTAATTCATTTACCAGGCAAGAGAGATCTCATTATCGATTCTAAGGTTTCCTTAGAGTCATGGCATGATTATTGTAATGCTAAAAATGAAAAAGATCAAAAAATCTATTTTGAACATTTTTTGAATTCAGTTAAAGAAAATATAAGAAAACTTAGCAAAGATAATTATCAAACTTTATATGGTTTAGATACAATTGATGCAGTATTAATGTTTGTTCCTATAGAACCAGCTTATATTGCTTTATATAGTAAAGAACAGAAAATCATCAAAAGCGCTCTTGAAAAGAAAATTATGATAGTGTGCCCATCTCTTTTACCTGTAACTCTTCAAATAGTTGAAAAATTATGGCAAGTACATGATCAATCACGTAATGTTGAAAATTTAGTAAAGAAAATCTCAAATCTTTATGATAAATCTGTTAATATTTATGAATCTTTCTCACACGCTCAAAAGGCTATAGATGAAGCTCAAATAAAAATGAGACAATCAAAAGATAGACTTAGAGATGGAAAAGATAGCTTTACTAAACAACTAGATAACATTAAAAAAGAAGGTAGGCTTACTACAAAAAAAAATTTACCTCCAGAAGCAATTGATAAATAAGTTTAAAAATTTATGGCAAGTTTTGATATAGTAAACAGATTAGATTATCAGGAAATAGATAATGCTATTGGTAATACTATTAGAGAGATAGAAAACAGATATGATTTTAAAGGTTCTAAATCGTCTTTACAAAGAAAAGAAAAAGAATTTATAATTATTACTGAGGATGAATTAAAATTAAATCAAATTCATGGTTTGATAATTTCACATTTAGTAAAGCGTAAAGTTGATCCTCTTTGTATATCTAAAAAGAATATTGAAAAAATAAGCGGAAGTAAACTTCGCCAAATATATACTTTGATTGAAGGCATAGATCAATCTATTGCAAAAGATATTGTCTCAAAAATAAAAAAACTAAAAATAAAAGTTCAGGTAAAAATAAATGGAAATGAACTTAGAGTTGAAGGTAAGAAAAAAGATGACTTGCAGTATGTAATGCAAACTATAAATGAGTCAAATTTAAAAATTCCTATTCAATTTACGAATTTTAGAGATTGATTTAAATGATAACATGGGATTTGTTTATTACTATAAGCGTTTATTATTTTGTAATGTATGCTACTCCTGGTCCAAATAATAGCATATTAACAACTTCAGGTATAAAATTTGGTTTTAGAAGAACAATTCCAAATATTCTTGGCATTCCCTCTGGTCATGGTTTGCAATTAGGATTTGTATGTTTTGGATTAGGCAGTTTATTTGATCAATTTCCAATAATTTTAGATATTATGAAATATATAGGTTCCGCCTATTTATTATATCTTGCTTGGAAAATGTTTGGAACACTCCAAGTATCTGAATCAAAACAAGAATCAAGGCCTTTAAAATATTATGAAGCAATACTTTTTCAATTTGTAAATCCTAAAGCTTGGGTTATATGTATAACCGCAGTATCATTGTTTTTTCCTGAGAAGGAAAATATTATTTTAGCTATAGTTTTTATGGTTTTAATGTCCACATTAATAAATCTCCCCTCAATAAGTATATGGGCATTTGGAGGCAGTATAATAAGAAATTATCTTAAAAATGAAAATGTAAAAAAAATTACTGAATTATTCCTAGCTATTTTGTTAATAGGAACAGCAATTTCTATTTTGTTTTAATTATTTACTTTAATTAATGTTTATATATTATATTATGATTAATATAAATTTTTTCGAGGTGGACTATGTTTGAAAGAAATAAGGGAGATGATAATAGTAGTAAATCAATTGATTTGATAAAGCCTTCTAATGCATCATCTAAAGTAATTATTGGACCAGGAGTAAAGATAAAAGGTGAAATTACTGAAGCAAGAGAAATACAAATTGATGGTGATGCAGATGTTACAATGAATACTGATCATTTATTAGTTGGAGGTACGGGAAACTTAAAAGGAAATATTACATCTCAAAATGCTGATATCTGGGGCAAATTAGATGGAGACATCAAAATTGAAGGAACTCTTACTATTCAAGAACAAGGAAGTGTTTCAGGTAGTATAGAATATCAAAATCTTCAAATTAAGCTTGGAGGTCAAATAAAAGGAGATATTAAAATCTCTGAAAAAGTTAAAAAAATAAGTGAAGCAAAAAAAGAAGGTCCTAGTTTAAATGATTCTTCTTCTGGAAAGAATAAAGCAAATAATTAATAAAAAGATATATTAGATTTATGAACTCCAGATGGAGTTCATAAATTTATGGTAAAGGAATTTTATTTTTTTCCCCAGAAACATTATATCCTTTGATTACAGCAGGTCTTAAAGCTATTTTTTTGTACCATTTTAAAACATTAGGATAATTATTAAGATTTATTTTATGTATTTCAAATCTTGCAACCCATGGCCAAGTTGCGATATCTGCAATTGAATAATTATGAGCTAAATATTCTAATTTTTCTAATCTTTTTTCTAAAGTAGAATATACTCTTTTAGAATATTCCATATATTTAAGTTCAGCATATTTACTTTTTCCAGAATTATAATGCAAGAATTGATGTGCTTGTCCTAAATAAGGCCCTACTTGAGTCATTTGAAACATAAACCATTCAATTGTTTGCCAATAGTAAATTTTGTTTAAAAAACAATTATGTTTATTTGCGAGATATAACATTATAGCACCAGACTCAAAAATTTTAATGTTATTTTCTTTATCTTCTAATACTGGAATTTTATTAGTAGGTGAAATTTTTGAAAATTTTTTTGCAAATTGTTCATTTTTATCAATATTGATATCTATTACTTCATAAGGAGATCCTATTTCTTCTAATAATATACTTATTTTTCTTCCATTTGGTGTAGACCATGAATATAATTTAATCATATAAAATTATTTAATATTAAATTTTATATAATTATATGAAAAAAATCTTAATTATTTTAATATTATTTATTAATTTTGAATTGTTAGCAGATCAAAATGACTCAAGACTCAATGATCTTTTTCAGGAATTAAAAAAATCCTCAAATGAGCAACAAATCAATGAAATAACTGGAAAAATTTGGGATATTTGGCTAGAAACAAATGATGTTCAGATTGAAAAATATTTTACACAGGGTCTAAAGTATTTGAATTCAAATAATTATCAATTAGCTATTATAAGTTTCACAAAAGTAATTAATATAAATCCAAATTTTGCTGAAGCCTGGAATAAAAGAGCTACAGTTTATTATATATTAGGTGATTTTGATTCCTCAGTTTCAGATATTGAAAAAACTCTTAAATTAGAACCAAGACATTTTGGCGCTTTAGATGGTTTAGCATTAATTTTTCTTAGCATTCAAGATTACCAAAATGCATATAAAATATACGATAGAATATTAAAAATATTTCCTAATAATTCAAATATTATTCAGAAAAAAAATTTTGCTTTACAAAAGTTATCTAATTCAATTTAAAAAATTAAATAAGTAAATCAATATAGATAAAGTAAAGAAGCTTAAAAAAGTACTTAAAACAATATTTGCGGATATAGTTTTTTGTAAAGTATTGTATCTATAGCTAAGATAATAAGTTTGTGATCCGCTTGGCAATGCTGATGCTAGAGTTATGATTAAAACTAATTCATTCGACATTTGAAATAAATATTTAGATGTAATAAATGCAACAAATGGTTGTAGAATATTTTTAAAAAAAGTGATTATAAATATTTCATGCATACCTATATTAAGTTTAAAATTTGCTAATGCTAAACCTAAAGAAATTAGAACAGTAGGTAGAGTCAACACAGGTATTAAATTTAAATAAGTTGCAAAATCTTTAGGAAATGGAACTTCAATAAAGCTAAAAAACAAACCCAGGAACATTCCAAAAAGAACAATATTTTTTAGCAATCCTAATATAATTCTAAAAATTCTAAATAAATTTTTATGATCTCTAGATCTATAGTTTTCAATTATTAAAGTAGTATACGTGAAATATATAATTCCATGAAAAAGCACAAGAATCATATAAGGCATTGCTTTTATGGGACCTAAAATTGTATACATAAGAGGTATTCCTAAAGCAACTGAGTTTCCAAAACATGATGAAAATCCAAAAACAGCTGATTGATCAGTTCGAAATTTAAATAATTTTTTGCTAACTAAAAAAGATATAAAAAATATTAAAGTTCCTGAGCCAAAAAAAGCAATCAAAAAATTAAATAAATATATTTCTGGAAAAGAGATTTGCCAAAAATTTATTACAAGAGCAATAGGCAAAAGAATATTAAAGCTTATTTTAGTAAAAAAAATCTCAAATTTTACTGAGATTAATTTTAATTTTTTAAGAGAAAATCCTATAAAAATATATATAAAAACACCAATTGTACTAATAATTATCTCAATCATTATTTAACAATAGTTCAATATATTTATTTATTCCGTTTTTAAAAATTTCATTTATTTCTTCAAATTTGAAAGAAGTATTAACTAGATTATCTTGATTTTTTATTAATATAAAGGGATTATTTATTTTGCCATCAAGAGATATTTCTAACTTATTTTTATTATTTGTTTTTAAATCTATTTTAATATTTAATTTATCCTCTTTATAATTTATTTTTCCAGTAATAATTGAAGAACTAAATTCATTAACAATAATTATTTTATCAAATAGTATTATTTCATTTTCTAAATAAAGATTGCCAATAATGTCAGATGGTATATCTGCATAGTTGGATATAATATATTCTAAAGCATAAGCTATTATTGATAAATCAGAAATTTTATCAATTAATAAATTTAACAATGCAATACTAAATCTCTCATTATCATTGGAAGAAAAAAATAATGATCCTTTAATTGGTATAATTCCCTTTAAATTGTTAATTGAATTATTTTTGTTATTCAAAATTCCCGATATTTCAAAATTATTTGAAGAGAGTTGAATATTGTATCTTCCAAGATCATATAATTCTAATTTTCTTAATAAGTTATTAATAGAAATATTTTTAATATTTCCAAATAAATCAAGTGATTGAAGGTCATCTAATTTTGTTTCACCGTTTATTAAAATTTTTCCATTATCAAATTCAGTAGATAAATTTTTTATTTTCAATTGATTATTTAAATATTCTAAATTGATAAAAAAATTTGTAAAATCTAAACCCTTGTAAGTTACCAGGGGACTATTTAAATTTATTTTAAATGGCGCTGTTAGATTAAATTCTTTAGTTATTTCTATATTAGAATCATTAATAAAAGTCTTTTTCTTAAATTTTATAAGATCTATTTTATTATTTGAGATTTTTATGGAAGGCCATAATTTTATGTTATAATCTCTAGATTTTTCTATCTCTATATCTAATTTTTTCTCTATGTAATTTTCTATATTGTAATTAAATATAAAAAAAAAACAAATTGATATTATAATAATAAAAATTAAAAAAAAAATATAAATATTTTTTTTCATTTAATTCTTTAGCAAATAATTTTTAGGGTCATGTAGAGGTTCTAATTCAATTTTTGCTGGATATTTGACTTTAGCTACTTCAATTTCAAATTTTGCTTCTTTTAAATCTTTAATATTTATATCAGATTTTATATATCCGAATGCTAAATTTTTATTATAATTAAATGAATAATTTCCCGAAGTGGTTTCGCCTACAATTTCTCCATTAAAATAAATTGGTTCATCATGGAGCAAAAGTGGTTTTCCTGGTTTGGATTCTAAAAGAGATAACATAATTAATTTCTTCTTTTTATTTCTAGCTTTAATTAAACTATCTTTGCCTATAAAATTAACGTCTTTATTAATTTTAATAGCAAAACCTAATCCAGCTTCATATGGATTTTCCCCAGGAGTAATATCATGACCCCAGTGCAAATATCCTTTTTCCATTCGCATTATATCCATAGCTAATCTTCCAGCATGAACTAAATTATGTTTTTTACCAATTAGATCAATAGCTTCATATATTTTCTTTGATTCATTTATTGGAACATACAATTCCCACCCTAACTCTCCTACAAAAGATAGCCTTTGAAACCAAACACTAATACCATTCATTTCTATTGATTTTGCTTGGGCAAATGGGAAATTAATATTTTCAAATTTGTTACCAAAAATTTCTGAAAGTAAAGATCTGCTATTTGGACCAAAGATTCCAAAACAAGAATAATCATCAGTTACATCTTTAAACTTAAGATCAGCGTATATATGTTTCATTATATGTTTTTTGTCATGTTCTCTCACTCCAGACCCAGTAACAATCCTAAACTTATTTTTAGATAAACAAGTAACAGATAAATCGGCCACTATTCCTGCATTATAATTAAGCATCTGGGTGTATGTTATAGAGCCGGGGTTATTTTTTATATTATTTGAGCAAAGATACTGAAGAAAATAAAATGCTTTTTCTCCTTCTATTTCAAACTTTGCAAAAGGAGTTAAATCAAAAAAACCAACATTTTTTCTTGTATTTTTTGTTTCATGTTCAGCTGATTTATACCAATTTTGATATCCAAAACTATATTTAAACTCTGGTTTTTGTCCACTTAAAGCATACCATAATGGAATTTCAAAACCAGCAACTTGTCCAAAACAAGCTCCCTTCTTTTTTAAAAGTTCATGATATGGAAGATTTTTAATATTTCTTGAAGTCTTAAGTTGTTTATATGGCCAGTGCATCGCATATTGGTTCCCTAAACTTTCAGCTGCTCTGTTTACAATAAAACTAGTTTCTGAGTGAAATTTTTCAAACCTTGAAATATCAAGAGAAAATAAATCTTCACTTAAGCCATCATTTATCATCCACTCAGCTGTAACTTTACCTGCTCCTCCAGCACTAACAAGACCAATACTATTAAATCCACAACAAACATAAAAGTTTTTTACTTCAGGAGTTTCTCCTAATAAGTAGTTTGTATCAGGTGTAAAAGACTCAGGTCCATTAAAAAATTTTCTAATACCTACAGTTTCAAGTTCTGGAATTCTTTTAATTGCATTCATCAAATAAGGCTCAAAATGCTCAAAATCTTCAGGTAATTCAGAAAATGAAAAATCATCAGGAACTTTATGAGTTTTAGTGAAAGCTGGTTTGGCATTTGGTTCAAAAATACCAACTAAAAATTTTCCTGCATCTTCTTTAATATATAAACAGTTATTATAATCCCTAAGTACTGGCATGGCCTTATCAATATTTTTAACAGGTTCAGTTAAAATATAAAAATGTTCAACCGGATATAAAGGAATGCTTACATTTATATCAGCGGCTATTTGTCTTGACCACATACCTGATGCAAGTACAACATATTCACACTGTATTTTCCCTTTACTAGTTTCTACGCCTTCAATCTGGTTATTCTTTATTAGAATTTTATTTACAGAACATTTTTCTACTATTTTTGCTCCATTATTTTTTGCTGCCTTAGATAATACATTAGTAACTCCTATAGGATCAGCTTGACCATCTTTTGGAATATATACACCTCCAATTATATCTTCAGTATTTATTAAAGGATAAATTTCTTTGATTTGATCTTTTGTTACTTCATTTGCTTCAACATTAAATAATTGAGCAGTATTAACTTGTCTTTTGAGTTCATCTAATCTGTCATGTGTTGTTGCAACGGTTAATGAACCATTTTGTTTTAACCCAGTAGATAATCCTGTTTCTTTTTCTAATTCTTTATATAAATTCAAGGAATGATTTCTTAATTTTGTAATTGTAGCAGATGAACCAATTTGACCAATTAGTCCTGCAGCATGCCAGGTAGTGCCAGAAGTTAATTGATCTCTTTCAAGTAAAATAACATCTTTCCAGCCATATTTGGATAAATGATATGCTACAGAACATCCAGCTACTCCTCCTCCTATAACAACAACTTTTGCAGATTCTGGAAAATTTTGATTCATAAAATTTATAAATTTAAAGGTTTAATATGAGATTTAAACAAAAAATTTATTTCTTCAATGTCAATATCATTTAATTTAGAAGGATTCCATCTTGGATTATTATTTTTTTCAATTAATACAGATTTTACACCATTATTAAAGTCTTGCCTATAAATTATTTTTTGACTTAATTGATATTCCATTTCTAGACATTGTTTTAAAGATAAATTTTTAGCTTTATTTAATAATTCATGGGTAACTAATAAACTCATTGGACATTTTTTTAATAATAATTTGTAAATTCCTTTTCCAAATTCTGAGTTTGAATTATTTAAATTTTTTATTATTTGCGCTACACTACCATTAAAATTTTCTTCAATAAAATTTAAATTTTCTAAAACTTCAGATTTTTCCTGAGGAATTTTATCAGAAATTGGTATAGTGCCTGAATCTACATAATTTTTTATATTTTTATTTAAGTTTTTAATATTTACAAAATGAGTTGCTAATCCTAAATATATAAGTTCTTTTGCATATATAACTTTACCACTTAAAGCTAAAAAAAGACCTATATTATTTGGTAATTTAGATAAGAAAAAACTTCCTCCAACATCTGGAAAAAAACCTATTGATGTTTCTGGCATTGCAAATTTTGTATTAATTGTAGCTATTCTAATATTTCCATATATTGAAAGACCAACACCACCTCCCATTACTATTCCATTCCAAATACTTAAGTATGGTTTTGAAAATTGATCTATTTTGTAGTTAAGTATATATTCTTTATTTAAAAATTTATTTTTTAAATTATTTATTTTACTAGATAAATACATAGCTTTAATATCACCACCTGCACAGAATGCTTTACCATTACCTTTAATTAAGATTCTTTCTATTTTTTTATTTTTCTTCCAATTATCAATTTTTTCTAGAAACGATTCAGCCATTTCAAGATTTAATGCATTAAGAACTTCAGGTCTATTTAAAATAATTATACCTGTTTTATTTTTTTCTTCGAAAATTATAGAATTTGCCAATTTTTTTTCCTAAAATTTTTTTATTCCAACTTGTACAGCTTTAAGTCTATTAATCTCATCTCTAATTTTGGCCGCCTCTTCAAATTCTAATTTAGAAGCAAGTTTCAACATATTTTTTTCTAATTTTTCTAGATATTTAGTTAAGTCTTTTCCAATTAATTCTTTTTTTTCTTTTAAATCAATATTTAAGTGATCTTTTTCAGCAATATGTTCGATTATTTCATCAATATTTTTTATAATACTTGAAGGAGTAATGTTATTTATTCTATTAAATTCTAATTGTTTATTTCGTCTTCTACTTGTTTCTTTTATGGCCTCTTTCATACTTTTTGTTCTATTATCAGCATACATAATAACTTTGCTTTCGGCATTTCTAGCGGCTCTTCCAATAGTCTGAATAAGACTTGTTTTAGATCTAAGATATCCTTCTTTGTCAGCATCTAAAATTATCATTAAAGCACATTCAGGAATATCTAAACCTTCTCTTAATAAGTTTATTCCAATTAAAATATCAAAAACGCCTAATCTTAGATCTCTAATAATCGAGATTCTTTCAAGAGTTTCAATATCAGAGTGCAAATAACGAACTTTTAAACCAGATTCATGCATATATTCTGTCAAATCTTCGGACATTTTTTTTGTAAGTGTAGTAATCATAACCCTGTGTCCTTTTTCAATTATAATTTTACATTCATCAATTAAATTATCTATTTGATTTTTTGTTGGTCTAATTTCAATAGGAGGATCTACTAATCCTGTAGGTCTTATTATTTGTTCTACAAATGAGCCTCCTGTTTTTGCTAATTCATAATCACCAGGAGTGGCGCTAACAAATATTGTTTGAGGTCGCATAGCATCCCATTCTTCTCTTTTTAAAGGCCTGTTATCTAAACAACTTGGTAGTCTAAATCCAAACTTTGATAAGGTAGACTTTCTTGAAAAGTCACCCTTATACATCCCAGCTATTTGTGAGCATGTTATATGACTTTCATCAATTATTAATAAAGATCCTTCTGGCATATATTCGTAAAGAGTAGGCGGCGGTTCCCCAGGTTTTCTACCGGATAAATATCTTGAATAGTTTTCTATTCCACTACAACTTCCTGTAGTAACCATCATTTCTAAATCAAAGTTTGTTCTTTCATCTAGTCTTTGTTTTTCTAATAATTTATTTTCTGAACTAAATACTTCTAATTGTTTCTTTAGTTCATTTTTAATTTGTTCTATAGCTTTTTTAATTGTTGGTTTGGGAGTTACATAATGAGAATTTGCAAAAACACGAATACTACTAAGCTTATTTATTACTTCTCCAGTTAGAGGATCTGTTTCATTAATAGATTCTATCAAGTTGCCAAATAATGAAATTTTCCATGAACGATCTTCGTAATGAGATGGAAAAATTTCGAGTATATCTCCTCTTGCTCTAAAACTACCCCTACGAAAATCAATATCTCTTCTTTTATATAATAATCCTACAAGTTTTTTCATAATTATTTCTCTAGAAATATTTTGACCTTTTAACAATTCAAATGACATTGAAGAATAGGCATCTACCGATCCAATTCCATAAATACAGGATACGGAAGCAACAATTATAGTATCTTTTCTTTCTACCAATGATCTTGTCGCTGAGTGTCGTAACCTATCTATTTGTTCATTTATTGAAGATTCTTTTTCTATATAAGTATCAGTTCTAGGAACATATGCTTCTGGTGTATAATAATCGTAATAACTTACAAAATATTCAACAGCATTATTGGGAAATAAATTTTTCATTTCACCATATAATTGTGCAGCAAGAGTTTTATTTGGAGCCATAATTAAAGTAGTTTTTTGAACTTTTTCAATTACTTTTGCCATAGTAAAAGTTTTGCCTGAACCTGTTACTCCAAGAAGTACCTGCTCATATTCACCATTATCAATTCCATTAACTAGTTTTTTTATAGCTTCAGGCTGATCCCCATTAACTTTAAAAGGACTGACAACCTTAAAAGGAGTATTATTAGAAATATTAATTTTATTCATTTAATTGAAAATAGTATTTATATTTTAAATATTAATAAATATAATTTTTACAAGAAAATTAAAGGTATATTATAAAATTAATTTAAATATTAATTCAACGGAATAATGAGGTTTTATTTGATTATCCCGTTGAATTTTCATGGATATCCTTGAGTGGCATAAAGGAGAATTATAATAAATAACAGAGAAAAAATAAAAGCTATTATTTTTTTTAAAACTGCCACATTTATTTTCTAAAAATAGATTAAGTCTAAAAAAAGACAATTATCTGTTCTTATTAAGATAAATTAAATTAATTTCATTTAATTGACAAAATTAAAACCTTTTTTAAACATCTTTTAAAATTATTTTCATTTTATGAAAAGAAAACACTTTTTTAAAAAGATCCTATTGATTTATAGAAATCAAAATGATTGAAGAAATACTAGTTATTTGTCTTATAGGAATTATTTTAGTATATTTAAAATATATTTAAAGCGTTTAGCTTTGAAAGTATTTTGTTAAGTAATTATATTTTTTGCAAAAACTACCATTTTCAGCAATAGTGGCTTTTTTTATTCTCCCATCATCTTTTGTTATAAGATAGGGTAATACTTCTTGAACTAATCCACTGCCAAATTCTTTGCTTGAATCTCTTGGTAATTCTGAAGGTAAATTATCAACAGCCATTATAGACAATTTGTTATCCTTATTTATTTCATTATAATTTTTTTCTTCAAAATTTAATTTATCTATAAAATAATAGGGATTCTCAATAGTAGAGGATCTGTTTGTGGTTGGAATACTTCCATTAATATCACAAGTTATATCTCCTATAACTTTTAAATCTTTATAATTTTTTATATCATTCTTGTTAAATAATTTTGGAGAATTGGGATCCCAATAATGTGCAGAAATTAACATGTCAGTTTTTAGCATATATTTATTTATTATAGATTTATATTTTGTTGGATTATTAATAAAGTGTTTTAGATCAAAATTTTTATCATTATATTTAACATATTCGGAAGTTACTAAATTACAATAAACAGCTTCTGAATAATCATTTTCTAAAAATTCTTTTGGAGAAATTTTTTTAATTTTCAAAAGGTTTAAAAGCTCTAAACATCCTTTAGATACTCTGCCGTCACCTGTAACCAAAAATCTCGCATTATTGAAATTTTCTTTATTAATTTTTTTTAAATAGTTTTTTAGATTTTCATATGAATTAAATTCATGAGCTCTAGGCCAATTTTGTTTAGATAAATTTTGTAAATAAAGATTTAAAGAATTATAGCAGCCAACAATTCCAGCAAAATTTCCAAATCCTAAATATCTTTTAGTGTTATTATCTCTAATATTTTCATAATCAATTAAACTAATTTTTTTCTCTAGAATACTTTTAAGTAATTCTTTTTTATCCATTCCAGGAGTTCCTTGAGAAGCTGCAGAATTATCTTTAAGAATTTTGCTAGTATGAGAAAAAAACATATATGTTTTTTTTGGTATTAATAAGGAAGGCAAAATCTCTTTAACACCCAAAATTAAATTGCAATCATTTAAATCATTATTAATTATTGCTCCATTTTTAAAATAATCTCTATCTGAAAAACATCTGTTGTTTGAGGGTTGAACGATTATCTTTAGATTCGAAAATTTTTTTGAGAGATATTTTATTTGTTCAGGAACTAAAGGAGTTCGTTTTTCATCATTTCTGTGTTCTTTTATAATTCCAATAATATACATTATTTATAATTAATTTTAATTAAATGATCGGAGAGAACTTTAAAAAAATATTCAATAGCTATTTTATTACTCGGAGCTCCCTGAACTCCAGTTTGTAAATTATTTTCTATTATTAAATCAATTCCAGCAGAGAGAGTAAGCGAGACAAGTTTTGCCATTGCTGTGTTTTCTCCAGATCCTTTTTCATCTAGGTGGAAACTTTTGCTCCAAACTTTTTTATTGTCTTTAATTGCATCAAGTTCAACTGATAAAACAACTCTATCTTCATCATCTTCTTTATATTTGTTATTAATTATTAATTCATCACTCTTTTTAGTAATTAACTCTTCTAAATTATTAGATGAATTTTCTAGCATTTGAAAAATATTTTTCCATGCATTGCCCCATCCTTTTAATCTTAGAGTTCCTCTAACAAAGTCTTTTATTCTCCATTTTTTGTCAAAATTATATTCATTTATATAAGGCAAAGAGTTTCTGTTTGGATAAGCCTCAAATATTTCATTTTTAATCATATAACTATTTATATTTTTAAAAGGAACAACAGATCTTTCTTCATAATTTTCTATAAATTTAGAAATATTATTTAATGCTTTTATTACACCAACTGGAGACCAACTAAATTTATATTTTAAATCATTTGGTATAGATGGAATTCCTCCACAGTAGGATCTGTAACTTACTGAAATATCTTTAAATTTTAATGATTTTAATTCTTTAACAAGCAAATGTGAAAAAAAATGATCTATTCCAGGATCTAATCCAACTTCATTAAGAAATATTAATTTTTTTTCATTAACTTCTTTATTTAATTCTTTTATTTCATCTGAAAGATAACTTGAAGAAATAAAATGACAATTTTTATCTAAGCAGATTTTTGCTATTTCTAAATGCATATTAGCAGGTAGTTGAGAAACTATTATATCGTTGGCTTTTATTTCTTGCTTGATTTTTTCATAATCAAATTTTTTTGCTTTTAAATTTTCGTAACTTATATGATTTATACTTTGCTGAGCTTTAGATAAAGTTCGATTCCATACTGTTAATTTATTTTTTTTTGAAGCTATTCTTCTAATACCAGGTATAGAAGAAAGCCCAGCACCTAACCAGTGAATTGTTGTCATATTTAAAAAATTCTTTTATTTTTTTATAAGATGTTTACTTATATTAATATTAATGGAATTTCAAATATTGACACTATTTTTAGCTTTTTTATTAACAGGCTTTTTTTCTGGTTTAATCGCGGGATTACTAGGTGTAGGAGGAGGAATCATAACTGTTCCTGTTACATATTATGTATTAATTAGTCTTAACTATACAATGGATGTTGTTATGCATTGTGCGATAGCATCTTCATTAGCTATAATCCTATTAACATCACTATCTTCAATACGATCACATTCAATATTAGGAAATATAGATTTGTTAATAATAAAGAAAATAGTTTTTGGAGTTATACTAGGATCTATTTTAGGATCTATTTTTGCAAGTTTAATACAAGGTAAGTATTTAATATTTATTTTTATTGTTTTTGCTTTTTTAATTTCACTAAATTTATTTTTTGACAAAAAATTTTCTAATATTTTGGAAGATCTTCCTAGAAATAATATTCTTAATAATTTAATTGGTGGAGTCATCGGATTTTTATCTGCATTGATTGGAATAGGGGGAGGTACATTTACAGTTCCAACATTACTAGCATTTTCTAAGGGAATTCATAAAGCTGTAGGAACATCTACACTTGTAGGTTTTTTTATTTCTCTTCCAGGTTTTTTAACTTATATTTTCACTGGTTGGAATGTTCCAAATCTGCCCCCATTTTCTATAGGATATGTTAATATTTTGATTGTTTTAATAACAGCTTCTGTAAGTATAATTACAGCCCATTTTGGTGCTAGAATTTCAAATAAAACTAAAACGTTAGCTCTTAAAAAAATATTTGCTGTGTTTTTATTTTGTACATGTATAAGTTTATTGTTAAAGGAGTTTTTTTTATAAAAAAATGAAATTAATCTCGAATAGATTATCAAGAATTAAACCATCGATGACTGTTACTATAAATGTAAAAGCGAATGCATTAAGAGCACAAGGAAAAGATGTGCTCGTTCTTGCAGCGGGTGAACCTGATTTTGATACACCAAAAAACATATGCATGGCAGCTAAAAAAGCTATAGAAGAAGGAGAAACAAGATATGTTCCCGGTAAGGGTACAAAAAAGCTACAAAAAGCTATAATGAATAAATTTCAAAAGGATAACAATTTAACATATGATTATGATGAAATAATGTGTGGCGTTGGTGGAAAACATATTATTTATAATGCTATGATGGCATCTTTAAACAAAGATGATGAAGTAATAATCCCTTCTCCTTATTGGGTTAGTTATCCTGATATTGTTTTATTAGCTGAAGGAAATCCAATTATAATAAAATGTGATGAAAGTGAAGGATTCAAATTATCTCCTGAAAAGTTAGAAAAAGCAATAACACCTAAAACAAAATGGCTGATGTTAAATAGTCCAAGTAATCCAACAGGAGCAGTATATTCTTATAATGAATTAAAATCTATAGCTGAAGTTTTATTAAAATATCCAAACATTTTTGTTTTATCTGACGATATCTATGAAAAAATTTTATATGAAGATAATATATTTCACACTATTGCTTCTGTAGAACCAAAACTAAAAGAAAGAACACTTACTTTAAACGGTGTTTCAAAAGCATATTGTATGACAGGTTGGAGACTGGGTTATTGTGGAGGTCCTAAAGAAATTATTAGCGGAATGAATAAAATTCAATCACAAAGTAATACATCTACTTCATCAATTACAATGGCTGCTTCGATTGAAGCTTTAGAAGGAAATCAAGATTTTATTAGTAAGCATAATATTGAATTCAAAAAAAGAAGAGATTTAATTGTTAGTAAATTAAATAGCATTCCTTTGATATCATGTTCTGAACCATCAGGAGCTTTCTATGTTTATCCAAATTGTTCAGAATGCATTGGGAAAAAAACTCCTTCTAATTTCATAATCAAAAATGATGAAGATTTAATGAATTATTTGTTAGAAAGTGAAGGTGTTGCTGGTGTTCATGGGGCAGCTTTTGGTCTCTCATCTTATTTTAGACTTTCTTACGCAACAGATGAAAAAACTATTATTGATGCTTGTTTAAGAATTGAAAAAGCATGTAAAAATCTTAGTTAAGATCTTTATCAGCAATTATTTTTGCTATTCTTAATAAATTTGTCCCAGCACCTGATCCAAAAGGAACACCTGCTGTAATTACAATTGAGTCGTTAGGTGAAGCAATTTGTTTATCTTTAATGATTTTGCAAGCATTAGAAACCATAGCTTTTGTATCAATAGCATCTTCACCATGACATGAATTTATACCCCAACACACTTGCATTTTTCTAGCAGTTTTAATATTTGGCGAAATACCAACGACTTGTACCGGTGCTCTTTCTTTTGCCATTCTTAGAGTAGTTCTACCACTAACAGAAAAAGTCACAATAGCTTTTGCTTGAGCATTTTGTGAAATGTTAAAAGCTGCGCTAGTAATTGCATCTGTAGAAGTATTAAAATTATTTTTATCATTTTGTATATTTATTAGTTTTTCATTATAATTCTTATCCACTTCAACACTCTCAACTATTCTATTCATCATAGCTACAGATTCTTCTGGATATTTACCAATAGCAGATTCACCTGATAACATAACAGCATCTGCACCATCATATATAGCATTAGCCACATCTGATGCTTCAGCTCTAGTTGGGGTGTAATTGTAAATCATACTTTCAAGCATTTGCGTAGCTACAACTACTGGTTTCCCATCATTTCTAGAGTTTTGAATAATTTCTTTTTGAATAACAGGGACTTTTTCAGGAGGAAGTTCTACACCAAGATCTCCCCTAGCTATCATTATTCCATCTGAGACTTCTAATATTTCTTTTAAATTTTTTACAGCAGATGGCTTTTCAATTTTTGCCATAATTGAAGCTCGATTTGAGATTAACTTTTTTAAATCTTCAACATCTTTTGCTGTCTGAACAAAGGATATTGCTATCCAATCTACATCCATTTCAAGAGCTTTAGCAATATCACTTTTATCTTTAAGCGTAAGAGAAGATATAGGAAGTATAGTATCAGGAATATTCACCCCCTTATTATCTGAGATTTCATTAGTATTTATGACTTCAGTAATTAATGATTTTTCATATTGCTCTATTACTTGTAAAACTAATCTTCCATCATTAATTAATATATTTGAATTAGGAGTTAAAACTTTATAAATTTCTGGATGGGGAAAATTAACTCTTTTAGAATCTCCTAACTCATTAGATAAGTCTAGAGTAAATTTTTGACCTTTTTTTAATTGCTCTTTATTTTTTTTAAATTTTCCAATTCTTAGTTTGGGGCCTTGTAAGTCTGCTAAAATACATGAAGCATGATTATATTTCGATTCTAATTTACGAATATTTTCAACATTTTTTCTGTGATCTTCTATAGTTCCATGAGAAAAATTTAGACGGAAGACATCTGCGCCTTTTAAAAAAAGTTTTTCAATTATTTCCTCGTTAGATGAAGATGGTCCAAGTGTAGCTATAATTTTTGCTTTTCTTTCTCTTTTCATTAATATTTAGATTCTTTCTTTTTTTTATTCATAATTTTTTTATTATACCATATATATTGTAAAAAGGAAAAAATTATGAAAAACAATGAAGAAAATGAAATTTATGCTGAGGTTCTTAAAAAATTAATTTCTCATTTGCAAAAAAGAACTGATGTTCAAAATATAGATCTTATGAATTTATCTGGATTTTGTAGAAATTGTCTTTCAAAGTGGTATGCGTCATCTGCTAAAAAAAGAGGAATTAATATTGAATATGATAAAGCAAGAGAAATAATTTATGGTATGCCTTATTCAAAGTGGAAGGAGAAATACCAAACTAAAATAAATAAATAAATTTATTTATATAACTGTTCAAGGGAATCTTTATATTTTTCTTTTACAGCAAATCTTCTAACTTTCATTGTGGGAGTCATCATCTCATTCTCTACTGAAAAAGAATGATCAATTATTATAAATTTTCTAACTTGCTCAATTACAGAAAGTTTTTTATTCGCTTTATTAATAGCAGATTTAATTAAATTATTGAAATCTTCATCTTTTAATAAATCCTTTAATTCAAATACTTTATTATTTTCTGAACACCATATTTTTAAATATTCAAAGTCTGGAACAATTACAGCTACCATATAATTTTTATAATCACCATAGATCATAGATTGCGATATCTCAGCTTCAATATTTATTTTTTCTTCAATTTTGCTAGGTGAAATATTATCTCCACCAGCATTTACAATAATATCTTTTTTTCTATCAGTTATTTTTAAATAGCCATCTTCATCTAATTGCCCTATATCGCCTGTGTGTAACCAACCATTTTTAATTGTAATTGCAGTGGCGCTTGGATCGTCCCAATATCCATTCATCAAATTATCACCTTTTACCAATATTTCACCATCATCAGCAATATTTACTTGAACCCCTTCAAGAGGAGGTCCAACAGTGTCTAATTTAATTTTTTTAGGAGGATTAACAGATACTACAGGCCCACTTTCTGTCTGACCAAATCCTTGAAGTAATGGCAAACCTAATGAAGATAAAAATAAACCAACTTCAAAATTTAAAGCAGATCCTCCTGAAACTAACGCTTTTAAATGTCCACCAAATCTTTTTT
>CETH01173948.1_pt1 | contig 22478 bp, 24 predicted proteins | sample 361461 | NCBI WGS metagenome assembly CETH01 (sample SAMEA2622695, study PRJEB7988) | marine metagenome | isolation source: saline water (ENVO:00002010), including
AAATTATAAAAAGTTTAAAAGATGGAGAAATATCAGCAGGCCATGCGAGAGCAATTTTACAAGCTAAATCTTCTGTAGCAATGAAAAAAATATGGAAGAAAATTATTGAAAAAAGTTTAACAGTTAGGGAAACAGAAGCTATTGTTAAAAACACGAAAAACTTAAAAAACAAAAGAATAAAAAAGCGAGGTGATAAGTTACATCAGATACAATTTTTAGAAAATCAACTAATTGGAGTTTTAGGTACAAAAGTCAAACTAAAACCATTGAGAAAAGGCGGAAAGATTGAAATTTCATATTTTTCAATAGATGATTTGGATCGTATTATAGATATTATAGAAACATAAATATCTTATGAAATCAAAAAATTATACTATTATGATTATACCAGATGATGAAAAAAAATCATGGTCTTTCCATTTGCGAAAATTAAGTTTGCAAGCTATTGGTTTCCTTATATTATTTTTGGTTAGTAGCTGCTTGCTAATATTATCTATCTATATACCGCGAATCAATACTTATGAAAAATATGAAAAAGAATACAAAAGATTAATTTCTGAACGCTTAGAGGTTGCAGAATTATATGCGATTTTAAAAAGAGTAAGTCAAATGGATGAAATGATTCGTAATTCTTTGGGCTCTACACTTGAATTGGAGGACCCTTTATTGATGGAAGATTCAATATCTGGTTTATATGATGAGCCAGTGAAACAAATTTCATATCTTGAGAATGTTCCTTCTTATCCTCCTATACAAGGGTTTATAAGTCAGCGACTTAGTAATAAAGGTTATTTTTTGAAAGATACGCATCATGGGATTGACATTGTTTCAAAAGAAGGTGAGCCCATTCTAGCTGCAGCTTCGGGAGTAATCGTATTTTCTGGATGGACTTATGATTATGGGAATATGGTAATTATTTATCATGGCGATGATTATTTTACACATTATGGGCACAATAAAAAAAATTTAAAGCAGCAACTGGATTTTGTAAATAAAGGTGAAATAATTGGCCTTGTTGGGACTACAGGAATTTCATCAGGGCCTCATCTTCATTTTGAAATATGGAGAGAGTTCCAACCTGTAGACCCTTTAGAATATTTTCCTGAATATGCAACATCTGATATAACTTTCCAAAATGATTAAAAAAGATATAAAAAATATTCATACAATGATTGGAGAAGATGTTGTAATTGATGGTCCAATAGTTTTGAGTAATGGCATAATAGTTTATGGTAAAATTAATGGAAAAATTGAGACCAAAGGTTCAGTGCGTATTGCAAAGAATGCAATTGTAAATGGTGATGTTATTGGTGGCGATATTCGAATTGGAGGTGAAGTTAAAGGTGATATTATTTCAAATGGCCAGGTTACCTTAGTAAAAACATGTAGCCTGAAAGGTGATATCACGTACCAGAAATTACATATAGAAGATGGAGCAAAATTTGAAGGAAAATGTGATATATTGAGTTTAAAAAAAGACTAAATTAAAAGTGTCTATTAAAGTAAATAATTCAAAGGTAAAACAGAATGGCAATTTCTCAAAATCAATTAAGTCTTTTCAAAATATTTTACAACAGGCTGCCCCTGCAGCTTCTGGGTCTTATGGTTTAATTGCCTCTATTTTGATATTTATGTTTTTGGGAAGATATATTGATAACCATTTTAATATTGCTCCATTAGGTATTTTATGTGGTTTGTTAGTTGGTTTGGTTATCGGTTTTTACCAGTTAATTAAAATATTTCATATCCAAAATAAAAAATGATACGAAAGAATATTTAATAATTTGATCATTTGTGCAATGCTTGAAATAAATCATGTTTGATTATATCTATTTATTTTAAAACTTTACCTTTTTAATAAAGTCCCTTTTTAAGTAATATTATTAGCTCTAAACGAAAAATATTTAATTAAATACTATATTATAGCTCTCTGCTAAAACTATATTAAAAATATACTGAAAAAATTTAAATGAGTGTAGCGCAGCCAACTGACCATAATGTAACTGTAATGGAGCAAGTTGGTCCTAATATAATTCATCACGTTTCAAATTCTGACATCTCACATCCAATAATCCACCTTCCAACGATTTTCGGTATTGATTTTTCTGTAACAAAACATGTTTTTATGCTTTGGTTAGTTGCTTTTCTAGTTTCAATTTTCATTATTTTCCCTATTAGGAAGTTTTTATCTAGTAATAAATCTGTACCAGTTGGATGGATTAATGCTGTTGAAGCAATAGTAAAATTTATTAGAGACTCTATTGCTAGGCCTAATGTAGGTGATAATTGGGTAATGACTTGGTCACCAGTTTTTTTGACGTTTTTTTTCTTTATTTTATTTGCAAATGGGATAGGTATGATCCCGATCTTTGATATTCTAGGTTTGATTAATCGTTTTCTTCTAGGGGTTCCCTACTCAGATACACATAATATTATTAATGGGATGCTTCATGGTGGAGTTACTGCAACTGGTAATTTTAATGTTACTGGCGCTTTAGCAACAGTAACATTTTTTTCTATAATCATCGCTGGAGTTATGGCCCATGGTTTTTTTCAGCACTGGAAGAATCTTGTCCCACATGGTCTTGCATGGCCAGTATATATTATTTTAATACCTATTGAAGTAATGGGTCTTTTTGTAAAACCATTCGCACTGACTATGAGGTTGGCCGCAAACATGACAGGTGGTCACATAGCTTTGCTTGCTCTTTTATCGCTGATGGCAATTTTTGGTGAAATGTTTAATAGTGCTGCTGGGATAGGAGTCTCATTAGCAGCGGTTCCAATGGCTGCGGCCATTGCTGGTTTAGAAATTATTGTTGTACTTGTTCAGGCATATGTTTTCACATTATTGACAGCAGTGTTTGTTGGTATGGCAATTCATGTACATCATTAAATAAATAAAAAGGATATAATAATGACAGCAACTACACTTATCCCTCTTGGAATGGGTTTAATCGTATTAGGAGCAGGTCTCGGAATCGGAAAATTTACAGCCGCTGCGGCTGAAAGTATTGCACGCCAACCAGAAGCTGCAGATAAAATCACAGGCGCTGTGAATTTGCCACTGTTTCTTCTTGAGGGTGTAGCAATATTAGCAGAAGTATTTACCTTCTTAATGCTTATTCTTTAGAAGTCTTTTAGTATATGGATTATCAAAAAGGAAATCAGAATAAAGGTCACCACGAATCGACGGTGATATCTCATAAGGAGGACCATGGTAGTCAGCCAAATCCACTTGTTCAATTAGATCCTGGTCTTTTTATATGGACGATTATAACTTTTCTAATTCTTTTAAGTGTCTTGGCGAAATTCGCATGGAGGCCACTGCTACAGGCATTAAAAGATCGTGAAGATGATATACGTTCTTCGCTTGAAGATGCAGAGAAGGCAAGACATGAGTTAGAACGGTTAAATGATGAATCGGAAAAGATAATAGCTAAAGCTCGTTTAGAAGCGCAAGATATCAGGTCTGATGCGAAGGTATCTGCTGAAAAGATAAAGGCAGATTTAAGAAATCAGGCTGAAAAAGATGCTAAAAAATTGAAGGATGATGCGCAAGCACAAATAGAGGTTGAAAAGGATAAGGCTATTTCTGAGATTCGTCAAGAGGTGGTAAGCTTAACAATGTCTGTTGCAGAGAAGGTGATTGGAAAGAATTTATCAAGTGAAGACAATCAGAAATTGATTGAAAAATCGATTAAAAATCTTAGAGAGTATGAAGCCTAATTTAAATCCAGGAACTATGGCGGAAGCACTGTACAAAGTATCAGAGCAAAATAATATTCTACAAGAGGTCGAAAGTGCTTTAGCATTTTTAAATGATATTGTATCAAGCAATGGACAGTTTCGCGTGTTTGTTCAATCTAAAAAGATTAAGGGTAATCAAAAAGCAAAGATATTGAATATTGTTCTTGGTGATTCTGGACATCCATTAGTTAATGAAATGATCTCTTATCTTTTTGGAAGTAATGCACCGAATATACTTAGAGAGACATATCGTTTATTTCAATTAAAGTACCGTAAAGGTAGCAATTACTTAGAGGTTAAGGGAATTGTTGCCCATGAGTTAAGTGAATCACAGATTGATTCGCTGAAGAAATCACTTGATTCATTACTTGGTAAGCAAACAAAATTATTCATTAAAGTAGACACAGCCCTTATTGGTGGTATCAAACTACGCATTGAGAATACTTTTTTGGATGCATCTATTCAAAATCAATTGCAGATACTTCGCACAGAACTTCTGCATATATAAATCCCTAGGAAATTATGGAAATAAAAACTGATCAATTAACGCAATTACTTAGAGAACAGATCGAGAAGTTTGATGGCTCGGTTGATATCTCAGAGGTAGGTGAAGTATTAGAGGTAGGAGATGGTGTAGCACGTGTCTCAGGACTTGAAAATGTTATGAGTTCCGAATTGGTTGAATTACCCAATGGTGTTTTTGGAATGGCATTAAACTTAGAAGAAGACAATGTAGGTCTTGTTCTTTTTGGAGAATCGCGTCTTGTAAAAGAAGGTGACCTCGCTAAAAGGACAGGTCGTGTTGTTGAGGTCCCTGTGGGAGATGCAATGCTTGGGAGAGTTGTTAATCCATTAGGGCAACCCATAGATGGTAAGGGTCCCATTGATACTGATCATTCATTACCAATAGAAAGAAAAGCATTGGGTGTAATGGCACGCTCTCCTGTTAATGAACCTCTGCAAACAGGAATTAAGGCTGTTGATAGTATGATTCCCATAGGGAGGGGGCAAAGAGAATTAATTATTGGAGATAGGCAGACAGGAAAAACAGCAGTTGCGATTGATGCAATTATCAATCAAAAGTATACTCATAGTACTGATGAGCCAGTATACTGTATTTATGTAGCTATTGGTCAAAAAGCTTCTACTGTTGCTGCTTTGGTAAAAGAATTAGAAAGTAATGGAGCAATGGAATATACCACAGTAGTTGCTGCAAATGCATCTGACCCTGCTCCAATGCAATACATAGCACCTTACTCAGGTGCTGCTATGGGTGAATTTTTTAGAGATAATGGGAAACATGGTTTAATTGTTTATGATGATCTTTCTAAACAAGCGGTTGCTTATCGTCAAATGTCCTTGGTATTGCGTCGTCCACCTGGAAGAGAAGCATTCCCAGGTGATGTTTTTTATCTTCATAGCCGTCTATTAGAGCGGGCGTCAAAACTTTCTGAGAATCTTGGGGGTGGATCGCTCACAGCATTGCCAATTATTGAGACACAGGAAGGTGATGTTTCGGCTTATATCCCAACAAATGTAATTTCAATTACTGATGGTCAGATTTATCTTGAAACTAATCTTTTTAACTCAGGTATTAGACCTGCAATTGATGTGGGATTATCAGTATCTAGAGTAGGTGGTAACGCACAAATAAAAGCTATGAAATCGGTCGCAGGAACTTTGCGCTTAGATTTGGCTCAATACAGAGAACTAGAAGCATTTGCAAAATTTGGTTCTGATCTTGATAAGGCAACACTCGCTCAATTGACTAGAGGAGAGCGAATGGTAGAGATACTAAAGCAAAATCAATACGTTCCAATGAATGTTGAAAAACAGATAGCCATAATTTTTGCAGCATCGAAAGGTCATCTAGATGACCTTGAGGCTAATCAAGTTTCTGAATTTGAATCAGGACTCTTTGAATATTTGGATGTAAATGCAAATGATAGTCTTGAATCTATAGTGACTGAAGGTAATATTTCAGATGAGACTGCAGAGAGACTTGAAAAGGCAATTTCTGACTTTAAATTAGGATTCAAAGTATAGAGTAAAATGGCAAATTTAAAGGATATACGAGATCGGATTAAATCGGTAAAAAGTATTCAAAAAGTAACCAAAGCAATGAAGATGGTTGCTGCTGCTAAGATGCGAAAGGCGCAGGAGCGAATGGAACAAGCCCGGCCGTATAGTAACTCTCTTGATGAGATAATACATCACCTTTTACCAGATATAGATAGAAATATGTTGCCATTGTTAGAAATTAGAAAAGTTAAGCGAAAGGCATACCTTGTTGTTTGTGCTGATCGCGGGCTTGCGGGAGCATTTAATTCCAATCTTCTAAAGGTGGCTCAAAGAGAGATAGATGCCTTTGGAAAAGATAATGTAGATCTCTTTTGTATTGGTAAAAAATCTCGTGATCATTTTACTTATAGGAACTATAATATCATTGAGAGTCACATTGATTTCTGGGCAGAAATGGATTTTGATAATGCTATGATGATTGGTAGGAGTATTATAGATCATTTTATTAATGGTTCTGTTGATGAGATTCATGTGGTATATAATTATTTTGTAAATGTTGCACAACAAGAAATAAAGTCTGAAATACTTTTGCCTCTAACTTATGATTCTAGTGATAGCAAAGGCTTAGATCGTCTTTACGAGCCATCAAAAGAGGCATTAGTTAATACGTTAATTCCAAGGCATTTAAATGTTCAGATGTGGAAATATTTGCTTGAATCATATGCTAGTGAACAAGCTGCGCGTATGTTGTCAATGGAAAATGCAACTTCTAATGCTCAGGATATGATTAAAGATTTAACTTTACAATTCAATAAAGCAAGGCAGGCAGCCATTACTACCGAGATGCTTGAAATAGTGGGTGGTGCTGAGGCCTTGGGTTAATAAATAAGGACATCATTTTATGTCAAAGAATGGAAAAATATCACAGGTAATGGGTGCTGTTGTTGATGTTGTTTTTGAAGACGGACACTTACCAGAAATTTATAATGCTCTAATAGTAGATAGAGAGGAAGAAGGAACTTTAGTTCTTGAAGTGGCTCAACATCTAGGAGATGCTGTTGTACGTACTGTGGCAATGGATAGTACCGATGGGTTGGTACGGGGCCATAAGGTTCAGGATTCAGGTGAGCCTATCTCTGTTCCCGTGGGAGAGAAGACATTAGGTCGCTTGTTTGATGTTTTGGGCAATACAATTGACCAAAAAGGTGATTGTGAGACTGAAAAAAGAAACCCAATTCACCGTCCTGCACCAAAACATGAAGATCTGGCAACCTCAACTGAAGCCTTAGTTACAGGAATCAAGGTTGTTGATTTGATGGAACCATATACTAGAGGGGGGAAGACTGGCCTTTTTGGTGGTGCTGGAGTAGGGAAGACAGTATTGATTCAAGAATTGATCAGAAATATTGCTACGGAGCATGGTGGTTATTCTGTATTTGCTGGTGTTGGTGAAAGAACACGTGAGGGTAATGATCTGTATGCAGAGATGACAGAATCTGGAGTGATTGATAAAACAACAATGGTATTTGGACAAATGAATGAACCACCTGGTGCGCGTTTACGAGTTGCACTAAGTGGCTTAGCAATGGCTGAATTCTTCAGAGATGACGAAGGAAGAGATGTGTTGCTTTTTATTGATAATATTTTTCGTTTTACTCAAGCAGGTTCAGAAGTTTCTGCATTGCTAGGTCGTATGCCTTCAGCAGTTGGTTATCAGCCTACACTATCTACTGAAATGGGAGATCTTCAGGAAAGAATTACATCAACAAAGAAAGGTTCAATCACATCTGTACAAGCTGTATATGTTCCAGCAGATGATCTAACAGATCCAGCGCCTGCTACTGCATTTGCACATTTAGATGCGACGAGTGTTTTAGAGCGTAAAATTGCAGAGCTTGGAATTTATCCAGCCGTAGATCCGCTAGCCTCAACTTCAAGAATTTTAGATCCAAGAATAATTGGTGATAGACATTATAATGTTGCGCGAGATGTTCAATCTGTTCTTCAGCAGTATAAAGAATTGCAAGATATTATCGCTATTCTTGGGATGGATGAATTATCGGATGATGATAAATTAACTGTTGCACGTGCTCGTAAGATTCAGAAATTTATGTCTCAGCCATTTTTTGTTGCAGAACAGTTTACTGGAACGCCAGGAAGATATGTTAGCTTAGAAGATACAGTATCTGGGTTTGATGCAATTCTTAAAGGAGAGGTAGATGAGCTGCCAGAAAATGCTTTTGCATATGTTGGCACCATTGATGAAGCTATAGAAAAACATAAAAAATCAGCCGCCTAGTGAATTCATATACTGTTGAAATAATAACTCCTATACGAGGAATAAAATTCAAAGATGTGGAATATTTACGTTGTCCCGGATTGGATGGTTCTTTTGGAGTAATGAAAAAACATAGAGGGGGCATATTTGCATTATCAATAGGTGAGATTAAAATAAATCAGAATGGTGCAAATGAATATTTTGCTACTGGCGGTGGATTTGCAGAGATCCTAGATGATTCAGTTAAACTTCTCGTAGAGTCATTGGAAAAATCAAATGAGATTGATTTGGCCCGTGCGAATAAATCACTCAATAGAGCAAAAAAAAGAAAAATAGAACGTAGTTCAGAATTAAATGATGCTAGGATAGAAGCTTCTTTGGCTAGAGCAATTAATCGTTTGACGATATCAAAAAGATAATTATTTACAATACGATAATTCAGAAAACCGCTTGTAATTTAAGAGCGGTTTTTTTGTAAATAATTATTAAATAATAATGTATAAGCGTACAAATAATTGTGGAGAGTTACGATCATCTGATTTAAACAATACCGTTGTATTAAATGGATGGATCAATAAAGTTAGACTACATGGTCAAGTGGTTTTTGTAGATCTTCGAGATAGGTATGGTAAGACGCAAATTGTTTTTGATGCGGATGAATATAAAGGTGACTTTGAAAAAATAAAAAAATTATCGATGGAAGATGTCCTTTCTATAAGGGGAGTGGTTCGAGCTAGGGTAGAATCTGCTAAAAATCCAAATTTAGCTACGGGACAAATAGAGGTATTGGTATCTAAATATTTAATGTTAAATGAGTCTGCTCCTTTGCCTTTTATGCTTAATGACCGTCAAAATGCTGAAGAAGATTTAAGATTAAAGTATCGTTACCTTGAACTTAGGATGGAGGAACTTCAGCATAACTTATTGATACGTCATAACACATACCAGGCAACTAGATCTTATTTATCTGAAAATAATTTTGTTGAAGTTGAGACACCAATCTTAATGAAATCCACACCAGAGGGAGCACGAGATTATTTAGTGCCTAGCAGGGTGCATCAGGGAAAATTTTATGCATTACCTCAGTCACCACAGATTTATAAGCAGATTCTAATGATATCTGGTTATGATAAGTATTTTCAGATTGTTAAATGTTTTAGAGATGAAGATCTTAGAGCTGATAGGCAGCCAGAATTCACCCAAATTGATATAGAAATTTCATTTGTAGATGAAGAGGATATTTTTGGATACATGGAAGGTCTTACGAAGCATATTTTTAAAGTAGTTTCCCAGCTTGATTTGCCTGATTCATTTCCAAGATTAACTTATAAAGAAGCAATGGAGTCATATGGTTCAGATAAACCTGATTTAAGATATGATCTCAAACTTGTTGATGTTCAAGAGTTTACTAATATATCTGAATTTAATGCATTTAGTTCAGTAGAAAGAGTCAAAGGCCTAGTTGTAAAAGGAGGGGTAAAATATTCAAGGAAGGTTATTGATGAATTAACTGAATTAGTTAAAAAATATAAGGCTAAGGGATTAGCGTGGATGAAATTGAATGATAATGGTTTTGAAGGAGGTATTTCAAAATTCTTTTCTACAGATTTACAAAAGAAAATGAAAAATGCATTGGAAATGGAATATGGAGATATTCTTTTTATAATAGGTGATGAATCAAAAATTGTGCTAAATGCATTAGGGCAATTAAGAAAGGAAATAGCAAATAAAGAAGGTCTTATAAATAAAAATGATTTTTCACCCGTTTGGATAACAGAATTTCCGATGTTTGAATATGATGACGAACATAAGCGTTATATTGCAATGCATCATCCTTTTACTGCTCCTAAAATTGATGATATTAATCTCTTGGATTCAAATCCTCTAGAAACTTTGAGTAGAGGATATGATTTAACCATGAATGGTTACGAAATTGCTGGTGGATCTATAAGGATACATTCCCCTGAGGTTCAGGAAAAAGTATTTTTATTACTTGGACTTAGTAAGAAAGAATCCATAGAAAAATTTGGATTTTTAGTAGAGGCTCTTTCTTATGGTGCTCCCCCACATGGTGGGATTGCATTTGGATTTGATCGGCTAGTAATGTTATTAGCGGGGACTGATAATATACGAGATGTTATTGCTTTCCCAAAAACTACCTCTGCAGCATCTCTAATGGATGAAAGTCCAAGTTCAGTAAGTAGTACTCAATTAAATGAATTAGGGATTAGAATTAAAAAGCAATAGAAAATTATATATTTAGTTTTGTTTTGGCTTGTTCATGATTAAAAATAAAAAAGTTGATAGACCTACGGCGCTAAAAATCATACACATTACCATTATTTGATAGCGTACAGCTATATGTGGTGATATCCCAGATAAAATTTGTCCAGTCATCATTCCAGGCAAAGAAACAAGGCCAACGGCGAATAATGAATTTGTTATAGGAATCAATGATGCTTTTAAGGCAATAGCTCTTGCTTTTTCATAATTTATATGTCTTTCTAATTCGGCTTTTAATCTTTCAGCAGCTAGGCTTATACCATTCATTGAACTTGCGAATATCATGCCTGCTATGGGAATCATATATCTTGGCATGTACCATGGATCTAGTTGCAATACAAATTGGGTAACTAATAGTAGAGTTAGACCACCACCAGCGATAATTGCAATAAATGCGAATTTGAGTAATCTCAATCTATCTTTTGACACTGTTCCTAATGCGATCCAACTTGATATAAATACCATTGAAATCAAAATTAATATGATAAACAATGAATTATTTGATGAGAATATATAGGACAAAAAATAGCCTATGATTATCAATTGGATTATCATTCGGCCAATAGCATACAAAGAATTTTTCCATTTAAGACACCAGGATTGAAGAATAAGGTTTACTAATACAACAGGAATAAAAACTATTAATAATTGTGAATAAGGTATAAATGTTATTAATTCATTCATTAGATATCCAGTCCATCAGTATTGAATCGAATTTATATTTTCACTCCAATATAATTTAGAGTAAATATGATGAGGCCATAAAAGAAAATGGTTACAATAATAGATATTAAGAGGCTAAAATAAAAGTTAATACCGTAATTGATCATCATTGGAAGTGTAATAAATAGTGCCATTGATGGAATTATCATCCATAAAATTCCATTAGCCAAGGATTTTACAGTATCAATATTATTTGTTTCAATGTATAGCCATATCAATGATAGAACAGAAACAATAGGTATAGAAGCAATGATTCCACCGATAAAAGTACTTTTCTTTGCAATTTCGGATACTAGTACAATTATGCTAGATGATATAATGATTTTTATTATTATTTGTAACATTTTTTAGAATTTCAATTAAATAATCTAGTTATTTGATAAATACCAGTTTTTACACATGATTCAATTGTTTTTTGCATTTCTAGACCACTATACCAATATGAATTTGACCAAACTAAATTTCCAGAATTATAATCTGTAATTTTAAGTATAATACCAACTCTACTTTGGGTATACTCTATACGATTTCCTTCTTTAATATTACCACCATGAGTTGTAGTAGTGGATGTTTGTATTTGATTGAACTTTAAATCTTCCTCATCGTTTTTATTATTATTTGCTGATTGTTCTACTATTGTTTTAGTGTATCCCCGATCTTCATATCGATAAGGGACTACAACCATTTTTGAATCAGTAAATTCTGTAATAACGCAAGATAATAATAGTTTTCCAGTATCTTTTTTGATATGGATGGAAGATTGATTAAAATCTAAAACATTAACATCATATCCAAATTTTAAAAAATTATGGGTTATGTTAGAAAAAATCAGTTGTCCTGATTTTGGAGATTTTGGAAAATCATCAATTTTATTAATTATTAGAGTACCTACGTTTTTAAAATCATAATTAGAACTTATAGCGGGATCATTGGATCTAAACCAGCATGATGAAGCTATAATGGATGATAAAATCAAATAATTTTTATTCATTTTTTTTAGATAAGATTTTTATATGTATTTTAGCTTCATGGTTCATATTTTCATCAGTTGAGTATTTAAGGCATTTTTTCCATGCTTTTTTTGCTTGATTTGGCTCATCTAATATTTCGTGAATTAATGCTTTCATTTTATATAAATCAGGATTCTTGTAATTTGTTTTATTGGCATTGTTAATATGGTCTAAGGCTTTTTTGTAGTTACCATTTTTCATGGCGATAGCCGCTTTATTAAGTGAATCACTTCCAGCCGCATTTAAAAATAGTAATAGAAAAAAACTAATAATTAATTTTTTCATATTTATATACCTTGTATCTTATTCAAAAAGTAAAGACTCATTTTTTAAAAGAATTTTTGCTTTTTTTTGATAATAAAAGTTATCTGCCATAATTTCTGGATATTTAGTTAAGTCTGTAGATATAACCATTTCAAGTGTTTCATTGAATTTTTCTCTGTTACCCGATTTTTGGTAATAAAATTGTGCTAGTTGAACTTTATTTCCCAAATATTCAGGATTTGCTTCTATGGCTTGGTCAAAATAATTTTTTGACCTTGAGAGTTCAACCCCTGGTATACGAGTATAGAATAATCCAAAAAATCTATATGGTCCACTAAAATAAAAACTAGGATCAAGACTAAGTACGCGGTGCATAATTATTTCTAGAAGTTCCCGTTGTTTAATTCTTTCAAGTACTGGTTTATTTTGTAAGTACATGGCGTGATTGATTCCCCACCAATATAAACCAGGTAGAACAGATTGTGGAGCTTCTGCTATTGCAGATAATAATTTAAAGGTGCTATCTCCTTCAGATCGATTATAAATTGGTAAAAAGTCGTTATGAACCATTATTGCATTTTTGCATACGTTACTACCGTGTAAAAACATTGAGTCTACATGATCAGTATTTAGGAAATATGCTCTTGCGAAAATAATTTTACTATAAAAAATGGATAGTGCGAAATTATCCTGTTGTTGTTTATGAGCTAGAGCAATAAAATGTTCTGCTTTATTAAAAGCTAATGAATCTATTCTTTGGTCCCATAATTGATTTCCTTGTTCTATAAGGTAATCAATATTTTGTGTTTTTGATTGTGATTTTATATTCTTTCCTAAACAATTAAATCCAAATATACTTAAAAGATAAATTGTTAACAGGCATAATATATGTTTCAAGTTTAGTATAATAATTAATCCTAAATTTATATTTATGAATTTACAGGTTAAATAGAATCTTGGAAAAGACCATTGATTTAAAATTTATAGATCCAGTTTTAATATTTGGTATTGCTGATAATTATATAAAACTGATTGAATCAGAAATACCCATAGATATTATAGCACGTGGGCAGGAAATAAAAATTAAAGGAGAGGAAGAAAAAGTTACTTGGGTCTATAATATTTTTAATGAAATGATAGAGACATTAAATGGAAAAGGGACATTGAGTAAAGGAGATGTAAAACATCTTATATCTATAATTAAAGGAAATAATAATAATATAGATGCAAAAGATTTCTCTGAATATTTAATTTGTTATAGTAAAAAAGGTGCTATTTTACCTCAAACAAGTGGACAAATTGAATATGTGAAATCAGTGCATCATCATGACATTGTTTTTTGTATTGGGCCTGCGGGTACTGGAAAAACTTTTCTTTCAGTATCATTTGCTATATCTGCATTAGAAAAGGGTATTATTGATAGAATTATATTATGTCGACCAGCAGTTGAAGCAGGTGAAAATTTAGGATTTCTTCCAGGTGATCTTAAAGATAAAGTCGACCCTTATTTAGCGCCGTTATATGATGCATTAAATATTTTATATGATGAAAAAAAATTAATAAAATTATTAGACTCTAAAGTTATTGAAATTGTGCCATTAGCTTATATGCGAGGTCGAACTCTTGATAATGCATTTATGATTTTGGATGAAGCGCAAAATGCAACAGTCGGTCAAATGAAAATGTTTTTAACTAGATTAGGAGTTGGCTCAAAATCTATTATTACGGGCGATGTAACCCAAATTGATTTAAAAACAAGTGCAGAGTCTGGTTTAGTACAAGTTGCAGATATTCTAAAGCAAATAAATGGCATTGATTTCGTAAAATTGGATCAGAATGATATTGTAAGACATCCGTTAGTGAAGAAAATTTTACAAGCTTATGATAAATTATAAACAAATTATGTTCAGCATTGTCAGATTAGATATTTTTTTTAGTAATTTCAGATACATTTATAAAATTTATTTTAATAGTAATGTCCTCTAAATCAGTAATCCTTGATGCTAAACGTACGCCTATTGGTTCTTTCTTAGGTGCTTTATCTTCTTTTTCTGCTTCAGATCTTGCTTCTTTTGTTATCAAAGATATTCTACGTAATAATAAAATTGATCCAGTAATAATTAATGAAATTATTCTTGGTAATGTTTTATCAGGTGGTCAAGGCCAAGCTCCTGCGAGACAGGCCGCATTAAAGGGTGGTTGTTTAAATTCTATAGAATCATTAACAATTAATAAGATGTGTGGATCTGGATTAAAATCAGTCATGTTAGCAGATCAGACTATCCGCTGTGGAGATGCCGATTTTATCCTTGCGGGTGGTATGGAAAGTATGTCTAATGCACCTCATTTGTTTAAAAATGCTAGAAAAGGAAAAAAAATAGGACATAATGAAATTATTGATAGTATGATTCATGATGGTTTATGGGATGTATATACCGATCAACATATGGGGAATTGTGCTGAATTATTGGTTGCAGATCGTAATTATACTCGAAATGATTTAGATAAATTTGCAATTGAATCATATTCAAAGGCCCATAAAGCAATAAATGATAAAATATTTGAAACTGAAATTGTTCCTATTGAAATTGTATCCTTTAAAGAAGATGCTAAATTGATTAAAAGAGATGAGGAGCCAGGGAAAGCAAAATTTGACAAAATACCTAATCTTTCACCAGCATTTAAAAAAGATGGAAATATAACTGCCGCTAATGCATCAAAATTAAATGATGGTGCATCAGTTTTATTAATTGCTAGTGAAGATAAAGCAAAGGAGTTAGGGTTAAATCCTATAGCAAAAATTATATCACATGCATCTTCTGCGCATGAGCCTGAATGGTTTACTACTGCGCCAGGGAGAGCTATTACTAAAGTATTAAGAAAAGCAAATTTGACCAGTGAGGATATTGATCTTTGGGAAATTAATGAAGCTTTTTCAGCTGTGACTATGGCTGCAATTGATGATTTTAAGATTCATGATGATAAAGTAAACATATATGGTGGAGCTGTTGCGCTAGGACATCCAATTGGTGCTTCGGGAGCAAGAATTTTAACAACTTTAATCAATGGGATGAAAAGAAATAGTGCTGCTATAGGCCTTGCAACCCTTTGTATAGGTGGAGGAGAAGCATCAGCTATAATTATAGAAAAATATGATTGATTTTTCTTTATCCACAGAACAACAAATTTTAAAAGAAATGGCTAGGAAATTTGCAGAAACAGAGCTCCTTCCAGGTGTAATTGATAGAGATGAATATTCAAAATTTCCTGAAAAACAAATTAAAAAAATGGGTGAATTGGGTTTAATGGGAGTAATGGTTCCTGAGAAATGGGGTGGTGCTGGATTTAATACAATTTCTTATGTTAACGTAATTGAAGAAATTGCTGCAGTTGAATTAGCGACTTCAACAATTATGTCTGTAAATAACTCATTAGTTTGTCAGGTGTTATTAGATTGGGGTAACAACCATCAAAAGAAGAAATATTTAATACCTCTTGCGAATGGTGAAAAATTAGGAGCATATAGTTTAAGCGAGCCCCAATCAGGTTCTGATGCAAGTAATATGCATACAGTTGCTGAAAAAAATGGAAATAAATATATAATTAATGGAACTAAAAATTGGGTAACAAGTGGGGAAAATAGTGATATCATAATTTGTTTTTTTTTAACAGATAAAGGTTCAGGTTCAAAAGGGATATCTTGTTTTGTAGTTGAAAAAGGCATACCAGGTCTAACAATAGGTAAGAAAGAAGATAAGCTTGGTATTCGCGCTTCGGATACATGTGAATTATATTTTGATAATTGCAAAATACCTGAAACTAATCTTATTGGAAAACAAGGTCAGGGTTTTTCTATTGCAATGAGTGCGTTAACTGGTGGAAGAATTGGTATTGCCGCTCAAGCAGTTGGTTTGGCTCGTGCTGCAATGCAAAAAGCAGTCTTATATTCAAATGATAGAAAACAATTTGGTAAAAAAATTGCTGAGTTTGGTGCTTTAAAAGAAAAATTAGCAGATATGGCTACAAATTTGGAAGCTGCAAGATTATTGGTATGGAAAGCAGCTTATTTAAAAGATCAAGGTATGGATCATAAAAAAGAAAGTTCAATGGCAAAATTATTTTCATCTAAAGTTGCTATGGATGCTACTTCAGATTGTGTGCAGATTCATGGTGGCTATGGTTATATGCAAGAATATGGAGTAGAAAGACTTATGCGTGATGCGAAAATAACAGAAATTTATGAAGGAACTTCAGAAATTCAGCGTTTAGTAATTGCAAGAGAATTAATTAAATGAAATTAAAAAAAGCAAAAATTGATTGGGACTCATTAGGATTTGAATTAGTAAAAACTCGAAGCATGTATATGGCGACATGTCGTAATGGTGAGGAGTGGGCACACGGTTCCTTAGTACCATTTGGAAATATTGAGCTTTCTCCTGCAGCTGTTGTCTTGAATTATGGACAAGGAGTGTTTGAAGGGACTAAAGCTTTCCATACATATAATGATCAAATATCACTATTCAGGATTAATCGTAATGCAAGGAGAATGCATTTCTCAACTAAAAGACTTTGTATCCCCCAAATAAATTCAGATTTTTTTGTTAACTCAGTTATTTCTACTGTTAAAGATAATTTAGATTTTGTGCCACCTTATGGAAAAGGAAGTATGTATATAAGGCCAATTGTTTGGGGCACATCTCCTGCGTTGGGTGTCCGAGCAGCATCTGATTATACATTTGTAATATATGTTTCTCCTGTTGGACCTTATTTTAAGGGTGGGGTCAAGCTTCTTAATTTAAAAATTGAGACAAATTATCATCGTGCTGCACCAAAAGGAATTGGAAATGCTAAAGCAATAGGTAATTATTCTGCTTCACTATATCCATTATTAAAAGCAAAACAAAAAGGGTTTGATGAGGTTATTTACTTAGATTCTGTAGCTGAAGATCGAATAGAAGAAATTGGGTCAGCTAATTTGTTTATATATAATAAAGGTATACTGAAAACTCCCAAATTGAATGGAGCTATACTAGATGGTGTCACAAGAGATTCTGTTTGTAAAATTGGATCGGATATATTGGGTTTAAAAGTTGAAGAGACAGATATATTCTTAAAGGATTTATTTGAAGCTGAAGAAGCTTTTTGCACAGGTACTGCAGTAGAAGTTACACCAATTGGTAAGGTTTCATATAAGGATAAATGTTATAAATTTAATAAAGGGCAGATTGGGCCAATTGCGAAAAAATTACAAAAAACATTGATAAATATACAGCGAAATGAAATTGATAATCCTTTTGATTGGTTATTACCTATCATTATTTAAAAAAGCGTTAACATGATCCCTATTTTTAAACAAATGGAGTCAAAGGAACATGAAGAATTAGTTTTTTGTCATGATCAAGAGACTGGTTTAAAGGCAATTATTGCAGTACATGATACTACTATTGGCCCTGCCTTAGGTGGTTGTAGAATGTGGAACTATGAAACTGAAGAAGATGCTTTGAAAGATGTGCTTCGTTTATCAAGGGGAATGAGTTATAAAGCTGCTATTGCTGGTTTAAATCTTGGGGGTGGAAAAGCTGTAATTATTGGAAATTCAAAAAAACAAAAAAATGAATTATTATTTAGATCTTTTGGTAGGTTTGTACAGGGACTTGCAGGTAGATATATTACTGCTGAAGATGTAGGCACAAGTGTTAAGGATATGGAGTGGGTCAGAATGGAAACTCGATATGTAACTGGCATTTCTCGTGCTTTAGGAGGTAGTGGCGATCCATCACCAGTTACTGCATTAGGGACATGCTCTGGTATGAAAGCAACAGTAAAAAAACATTTAGGTAAAGATACATTATTTGGACTTAATATTGGTATCCAAGGAGTAGGACATGTTGGTTATCATTTGTGTAACTTTTTAAAAAAAGAGGGTGCAAATCTTTTTGTTACAGATATTGATAATAAATCAATAGAAAGAGTTGTAAATGAATTTGGTGCTAAGCCTATTGGTTTAGATGATATATATGATGCAGATATTGATATATATGCACCTTGTGCTCTTGGCGCTACTCTTAATGATGATACTATTCCAAGATTAAGATGTTCAATAGTTGCTGGCGCTGCTAATAATCAATTAAAAAAGGAAAGTATTCATTCTCAGATGTTAAAAGATAGAGATATATTGTATGCTCCTGATTATGCAATTAACGCTGGTGGTTTAATAAATGTTGCAAATGAGATAGATGGATATAATAGAGATCGCGCTTTTCGACAAGCAGAAGATGGTATATATGATACTTTGTTAGCAATCTATAAAAGATCAGAAGATGATGGCGTAACAACTCATGCTGCTGCTTTAAAAGTAGCTGAAAAGAGAATGGAAGATGTCTCAAAATTAAAAAATATTTATTTGCCAAAGAAAAATGTGATGGGTAGACGTGACAATAACTAGTTTGCATCCACGTAGAGCAGCTCGTGAATGTACTTTGAAAGCTGTTTTTGCATATAATTTTTCAAATAATGAGGGTTCTATAATTATAGCGCAGTTAATTGAGAAAAATCCTGAAATAAAAAAAAACAAAGATTTTATTGTATTATTATTTAATTATGTTATAAAACATATGTTATGGACTGACAAATTAATAAAGGCTCATTTAGAGAATTGGGAAATTGATAGAGTTGCGCAAATTGATAAAATTCTTTTAAAAATGGGAATTTGTGAAATTTATTTTATTGATGATATTCCGCCAAAAGTAACAATAAGTGAGATGGTGGAAATTTCAAAAATTTATAGTACTGATGAAAGTCCAGTATTTATTAATGGCATTCTTGATGCTGTTTATAAAGATTATCAAAAGCAAAAAAAGGTTTAATCTTTAAATATGGTATTCTCAAAAATATTTGGAACAAAATCTGAACGTGAGATTAAAAAATTATCGTCTACACTAGATCAGATTAATCAATCTTATGAATCTCTAGCTACAAAATCAGATGATGACTTAGTTCAAAGAACAAAGGAGCTAAGGACGTTTGTGATAAATACTCGTAATGAAAAACAAGAGTCAATTAAAAAAAATTCTGATAAAAATATTAGAGCTGAAGAAATTTTAAAAGCTGAGCAAGGAGCTCTTGGATTAATAATGGTTGAAGCATTTGCTATTGTTAAAGAAGTATGTAAAAGGATGTGTGGTTCTTCTTGGCGTGTTTCAGGGCAAGAAATAAAATGGGAAATGATTCCATATGATGTTCAACTTTTAGGAGCTATCATTTTGCATAATGGAAAAGTTGCCGAAATGAAAACGGGAGAAGGAAAAACACTTGTAGCAACAATGCCTATATATTTAAATGCACTAACAGGGCGTGGTGTTCATGTAATAACAGTTAATGATTATCTTGCTCAGCGTGATGCAGAGTGGATGGGAGAGGTATATAAGAGACTAGGTTTATCTGTTGGGTTTATTTTGAATTCAATGGATAATGTTCAACGCAGAGAAATGTATAGTCGAGATATCACTTATGGTACGAATAATGAATTTGGTTTCGATTATTTAAGAGATAATATGGCTCTTCAATCTGAAGAAAAAGTACAACGTGGACACGCTTTTGCCATTGTGGATGAAGTGGATAGTGTTTTAATAGATGAAGCTCGTACACCATTGATTATTTCTGGAGCTGTAGATTCTCCTGTGGATGAAACTTTTACACAATTAAAGCCAGATGTACAAGGTCTTGTAAAAAAACAAACTAGTCTGGTGTCAGATTTGGTAAGGGAAGCTAAAAAATATATTGATCAAAATGATGAAGATAATGCAGGTTTAAAATTACTTCAAGCGCAACGAGGAATGCCTAAACATCGTCAAGTGATGAAAATATTTCAAGAATCAGGAATGCTTAAACTTGCTCAAGATATAGAGTCTATATATACTCGTGATAAAAAAATGCATGAGGTTGATGATGATCTTTATTTTGCAATTGAAGAAAAAAGTCATGTAATGGATATAACAGAAAAAGGTCGAAAATTATTATCGCCTGATAATCCTGATACTTTTGTGATTCCTGATCTAGGAGAATTATTGTTAGAAGTTGAAGAGAGGGATGATCTTTCTGATAAGGAAAAAGAATATGAGAAAGATAAGGCGCATCAGCTTCACGCGGAAAGAAGTAGTACAATCCATAATTTTAATCAATTATTAAGAGCATATACATTATATGAAAAAGATGTTGAATATGTTTTACAAGATGGAAAGGTTATGATTGTGGATGAGTTTACTGGTCGAGTTTTGCCTGGAAGACGTTATTCTGATGGACTTCATCAGGCTCTTGAAGCTAAAGAAAATGTACGAATTGAAAGAGAGACGCAAACATTAGCGACAATTACGATTCAAAATTATTTTCGTCTTTATGATAAATTAGCGGGCATGACTGGAACTGCAGAAACAGAAGCAGAAGAGCTTGGTTCAATTTATGGTCTAGATGTCACTGTAATTCCTACTCATAGGGAAATAGTTCGAGATGATAGAGATGATCTTGTTTATAAAACTAAGCGAGAAAAATACAATGCAGCGATTGATGAAATTTCAGATTGTTATCAAAAAGGTCAGCCAGTTTTAGTAGGAACAATTTCAGTAGAAGTTTCAGAGTTATTATCTCGCATGTTAAAACGGAAAAATATTCCACATAATGTTTTGAATGCAAAACAGCATAAAAGTGAAGCAGATGTTGTGGCGCGTGCAGGTCAGAAAAGTGCTGTTACAATTGCTACAAATATGGCAGGCCGAGGTACTGATATTAAGCTTGCTGAAGGTATAAACGATTTAGGTGGCCTACATATTATTGGTACAGAAAGGCATGAGTCAAGGAGAATAGATTTACAGTTAAGAGGTAGAAGTGGTCGTCAAGGAGATCCAGGTTCTTCTAGATTTTATTTGTCATTAGAAGATGACCTTATGAGATTATTTAGCTCGGACAGAGTAGCTTCTATTATGGATCGCATGGGGATTGAAGAAGGAGAAGTTATATCAGCAGGAATGGTAACTAGAGCGATTTCTGGTGCTCAGAAAAAAGTTGAAGTTAGAAACTTTGGTATTAGAAAACATTTACTTGAATATGATGATGTAATGAATCAGCAGCGTCAGGTTATATATGATATTAGGAATCAAGCTTTATCAGGAAAAAATATGCGTGATTCTGTCTACCAGGTATTAGATGATTTTGTTTTTGATGAGATTGATTTACAAACCAAGTTAGGGTCACTAGAATTATGGGATTGGGAATATTTAAAACAACGTTTTGCTTCTCATATTTTAGTAGATGTATCACTAGATAAAATGCAGAACGAACTTGGAGGATTGGAACCCGAAAATAATAGGATTGTTAATTGGATTTTTAAAGAGGCTGAATCCATATATAAAGCACGGGAAGCTCTTCTTCCTGAGGAAGTTATTAGAGGGTTTGAAAGATTTGTTACTTTAAGGACTATTGATGAAAAATGGAAAGATCATTTATATGCTATGGATCAACTTAGAGAAGGAATCAATCTTAGGGCATATGGTCAAAAAAATCCATTACTTGAGTATAAATCAGAAGGTTTTAAAATGTTTCAGGAAATGATGAGTGATATGAGTGCTGTAACGATCCAAAGACTATTTAGAACGCAACTTCAAGGAATGGAGCAGTCTCCCATGCATAATAAATCTTCTGTAAGGAATGTTGAGGCTACGCATAAAGAGACAACTGGTATGGGTCTTCAAGGACAGTCTAATCCACAAAGTATGAATCAACCTAGTCAAATTCGCACTCCAGTACAGGTTGATCAGAAATTAGGACGTAATGAAAAAATAATGGTAAAAAGCCCTGATGGTGAAAAAATTGAAATTAAGTTTAAAAAATTACAAAATTATTTAAAAAAAGGATTTACTCAAATTTAAAATGAAGAAAAAAGGTTTTCAAACAAGAGCAATTCATATTGGCAATGATCCCGATATAAGTACTGGCGCAGTTACGCCTCCAATTCATTTTTCATCTACATTTAAACAAGATTCAGTAGGAGTACATCAGGGGTTTGATTATTCACGTGCTGGAAATCCAACTAGAAAGCGATTTGAAAATAACATTGCATCTTTAGAGGGAGCTAGGTTTGGTGTCTCATTCGCCAG
>CETH01012787.1_pt1 | contig 22466 bp, 17 predicted proteins | sample 361461 | NCBI WGS metagenome assembly CETH01 (sample SAMEA2622695, study PRJEB7988) | marine metagenome | isolation source: saline water (ENVO:00002010), including
GGAGGCTCGCAGGGAACGGTATGAAGACCATCAATGATGCAATCCATGGCCAGTTCAGGATCGACGGCGTCAGGAAAGACCTGCTGAAGACTCCCGAGATGAACAAGCTCAGTCATATCAAGCAGCTAGGGCTCGCGCATCTGGTTTTCCCAGGTGCCCACCACACTCGTTTCGAACACTCTCTCGGTGTTTCCCATGTTGCTGGAATGATGGCTGACTCAATGTCTCTCGATGACTCCGAGAAGGATGTAGTGCAAGTAGCTGCAATGCTGCACGACGTAGGTCACGGCCCCTATTCCCACACACTTGAGCACATTCTTCACGAGAGAGGCGGCATGGATCACATGTCCATAACCGAGGGAATCATCACTGGCGAATATGATGTGCTCAGAGAGGGGGAAGTCAACTCAATCAACAATAGGAAATCAATTCCGGACATTCTCGAGGGCCATGGGATAGACCCCACTGAGGTTGCCGGCCTAATCAGGGGACCAGATGCCAGGGGCTCAGAGAGGAATTTGATGGACTGGTCAGAAGGCCGTTCGAACTTTGTTGAGCAGGATAACACACTGGCCCACATAGTTCATGGCCCAGTCGATTGTGATCAGATTGACTACCTCCTCAGGGATTCCCATTTTACTGGGGTGAATCACGGGGTCATTGACTATCGAAGGCTAATCATGTGTCTCGAGAGGCACGGGGGCGACATTGCCGTTGAGGAGGGGGGCCTCCCTGCACTAGAGGGGATGTTGATGGCTAGAGGCCTAATGTATAGCGCCGTGTATTTTCACAGGGTCACTAGGGTTACCGAGATCATGCTTTCAAGAGCCGTAGAACGGAGTGCTGACCAGCTTCCCGACTCTGTTGACCTCCAGAGACGCGTAGATGCAGAGATTTGGCAGGCGCTATATGGGGCCGGAGACTATGCAAGGGATATGATTAGGAGGCTGAAGTACAGGCAACTCCTGAAGGTGTGCTCTAGCAGAAGGAGACAGGAATTGACAGATGACCAGGTGGAACTCCTGGCAGGACTCGCATCCGATGCCGAGAAACGGAGATCCTTTGAAGATGAGATGGCACAGAGGGCAGGACTCCAGCCTGGGTATGTCGCTGTCGACGTCCCCAACATCAAGCTGCTTCTCGCCGAGCCGAGGATGGCTCAAGTCGACATCAGAATAATTGGTGACGACGGAAAGACCCGGTGGTTCAAGGAGCACACTCCGATAGCCGATGCCCTAAAAGTGCGTCAGGTCAGCCAGGCCGCTGTATACATTATGACCCTTCCCGGTTATGAGAAAAAGGTCTCAGAAATCGCCGAAAGAATGATTTTCTCTTAATTCATAGACTCAGAATAGAGGCTTCATCGCACACCTCAAGGGGATACCATTCAAAAGGGCGATTCGGGTCGCCAAAGCGCCCGGTACCTGCAGAAGGAATCGTTCAATCAACCGGTGAGTGCTATGGACAGCCAAATGAAAACAATCTACGACAGCGTAATCGCAAGGGATCCGAACCAGCCTGAGTTCCATCAGGCAGTTGAGGAGGTACTTGACAGTCTTTCACCAGTAATTCAGGAACACCCGGAGTTCATTCCCGTGGTTGAGTCAATGGTGGAGGCCGAGAGGATTATCCAGTTCAGAGTTCCATGGTACGACGACAGTGGTGCTCTGCAAGTCAATCGTGGTTTCAGAATCCAAATGAATAGTGCAATTGGACCATACAAGGGTGGTCTAAGGTTCCATCCCTCCGTTAATCAGTCAATTCTGAAGTTCCTGGCATTTGAGCAGGTGTTCAAGAACAGCCTCACTGGTCTTCCTATGGGGGGCGGAAAGGGAGGCTCAGACTTCGACCCCAAGGGCAAGTCCGATGCAGAGGTAATGAGATTCTGCCAGTCCTTCATGATGGAATTGTGGAGGCATATCGGTGCTGATCTGGATGTTCCCGCTGGCGACATCGGAGTAGGTGGCAGAGAGGTAGGCTACCTCTTTGGAATGTATAAGAAGCTAGCAAATGAGTTCACGGGGGTCTTGACAGGAAAGGGAAGGTCATACGGAGGCTCATTGATACGCCCCGAAGCTACTGGGTATGGCCTTGTGTACTTCGCTCGTGAGATGCTGGCGACAAAGGACAAGTCATTTGAGGGCGCCAAAGTCGCAATTAGTGGCTCAGGAAACGTCGCACAGTTTGCATGTGAGAAGGTCCTCGACCTTGGAGGGGTTCCAGTTACCATGTCGGATTCAGGAGGATGGATCCATGACCCTGCTGGAATAGATAGAGAAAAGCTGGCTTGGATAATGGATCTAAAGAACAACAGGAGGGGAAGGATTAGTGAGTATGCGGATAACTTCGAAGGAGTCACATACTCCAAGTCCGAGCCAGAACCTTTCTTGAACGGACTTTGGGATAATGATGTGGATGTAGCACTCCCCTGTGCTACACAGAACGAAATTAATGGCGAGGAAGCAAAAATGTTAGTCAAGAATGGTGTAATTGCGGTCGCCGAGGGAGCAAATATGCCATGCACCCCAGAGGCAGTTGAGATATTCTTGGAAAACGGGATACTCTTCGCCCCAGGAAAGGCAAGCAACGCAGGAGGAGTCGCTACCTCTGGCCTGGAGATGAGTCAGAATAGCCTAAGACTCTCTTGGACTAGGGAGGAAGTCGATCAGCGGCTCGAGTCAATAATGGTAGAGATTCACAAGACCGCTTCCGAAACTGCGGAGAGATTTGGGATGCCCGGAAACTACGTGGCCGGAGCAAATATCGCCGGATTCCTCAAAGTCGCCGAAGCAATGACGGCACAAGGCATGATCTAGGACGGTTGTCCATCATTTTACTCTACTATCTCGTCCTCATGCAGGGATGAGAGGAACTTCTTGAGCCTCTCAGTTTGAGGGTTGTTAATAATCGAGGAAGCCCCCTCTTCGGCCACAGCTCCCTGATCCATGTAGATGATCCGATCAGCAACGTCTCTCGCAAAACCAATCTCATGTGTCACCACTACCATCGTCATTCCTTCGTCAGCGAGACCACGGATTGTTTCCAATACTGACCCAATTAGTTCGGGATCAAGGGCGCTGGTAGGTTCATCGAAGAGCAGAACCTCCGGCTTCATGGCCAGAGCCCTAGCAATGGCAACTCTCTGTTTCTGTCCGCCGGAAAGATTTCCCGGGTACGCATCAATCCGATCAAGCATGTCGACTCTCTCCAGAACTGAAATCGCCTCATCTTCCGCGTCACTCTTGCTCATCCCTTTGACATGCCTCAGTCCCAGTGTTATGTTGTCAAGGACTCTGAGATGCGCAAATAACTCGAATGACTGGAAAACCATGCCTATTCTGGACCGCAAGTCGTTTACATCTGTGTGCGGCGTGTTTACCTGCTCCCCATTCAAGAAAATCTTCCCGTCGGTTGGTTCAATGAGACGGTTTATGCATCTCAGGACAGTTGATTTACCACTCCCGGAGGAGCCAATTATCGCTACAGACTCGCCCTGTTTGACTTCAAATGAAATCCCCCTGACAGCATGCACGCCACCTGCGTATATCATGTGTAAATCTTCCACATTGAGTACCTTTTCTGGCATTTAGTCACCTCCAGTGATCCCCAAACCAGGAATTCTAGTTTTTTCCTCTAGCCACCTTAGTATTAGGGCAAGAGTCCAAGTAACTACGAAATAAGATATCAGGACCATTCCCCATGCATATGCGTACTGGAATGTACTCGCGACAATTAACTTGCCCTGCCTAGTAAGCTCAGCATACCCAATTATCATGGCAAGGGACGAATTGAGTACTAGATTCACCATCTCGTTACCCATCGGGGGGATGCAGATACGAATCGCTTGGGGCATGATGACGCGCCTCATCGTTTGCAGGTATGTTAGCCCGATGCTCCTTCCCGCTTCCATCTGAGCCGAAGGTATTGCCTGAATGGCCCCTCTGATGGTTTCACATTGGTATGCACCAGAATTGAATCCTAATGCGCATATAGCACTGATGAATGCAGAGTCATACAGTACTCCGCCAATTAGTGTTCCATAATTATCTTCAGAATGATCATATGCGGCAATAATGTCAGTCAGAAAGTTATGGTTATTTTCTAGATTTTCGAAGCTGAAAATTTCCAACCCCGGATCCTGAATCAGGGCCCCTAGACGAAGTCCGAAATGGATGAATAGGAACTGAACAATTAACGGAGTATTTCGGAAGAAGTCCGTGTAAACAGTCGCTATTGCGTTCAGTGGCCTAACTCTCCATGGATTCAGAGTAAAAGGTCCAACTCGAACTTTAGAGAAATTCCCATCATTGCTCAGGAAAAGCGCTCCTAGGAAAAACATTGCAATTCCCAGCAATATTTTGGCAAAAGAAATAGGCGCGCCAACTGGAAGGAAGATGTACTCTATCCCATTCAAGCCCAGGTCGCTGGCACCCGGAATTGCCGTGTAAATTAGGTATATCCCCCCTGCTAGGATCGGAGCCCCTACGACCCTAACATACTTCGTTTCGTAACGCTCCACAACGTATCTGAGTGATGTCGGGGATGTTTTGCACATTGCAAGGGTAACCCCTAGAAGGAACCCTAGAATGATGCCGAATGCGACAATTTTCAGCGTCGCTAAAAATCCTGACAGGAACATATCCTTAGTCTCGTCAACAAAGACTCCGAAGTTCCCATACTCGGGTACGACGAATCCTAATTGGTCATCGGCACCCGCGTTCTCGGTCCACAGAATCTCCCCGCCGTCGCCAACTGCCACTCCAATGAATCCGGTCAGCATCACAACGTCGTTGAAATCACTATTATTGCCAAGAGGGTTAATCTGTTGCGAAACAATCGTCCCTCCATTAATGCTCATTGAGATATAGCCGCCTTCTCCAGTCATCAGAAACTTCGAAGTCGTAACTACTTCGATCGAAGTCAGCTCGACATCAAGGCTGCTTGGGCCAAGCACATATTCGTTCGATCCAGCGGGATAATGCCTCTCAAAATCTACGAGCGTCCAAATGTATCCTACATCTGTCCCTGTTACCACATTACTCATTGAGATTAGAATTCTACCATCATCCGTAATGGCGTATATTCTAGTGGGACTGTAGAACTCTACCGAGACAATTTCGGAGTCCCCGGCTCCCTCAGGAGCCTCGCGATATTCCCAACTCTCTCCTCCGTCATCGGAAAATAGGATGGTCCCATCGGAACCGACTACAATTCCTAGACTATCATCTAGGAACGAAACTTCCAGAAGATCGCTATCTATGGATAGGTTAGTTTCGGTCCAAACCCCTTCATCAAGGCTCCAAATAGTGCCATGAGGTCCCACGGCCACGGCGGTTTCACTACTTGTCAACGAGATGCCGTTCACATTAGCGCCCGCTGGGAGGGAGATGTCGGTCCAACTTTCATCGCCGCTCTTCATCAGCAGCATCAATCCGCTTTCCCCCGACACTAGCAAGGATCCAAAACCCGAGTCTGAGTTTAGGATGTCACTTGTAGTGGGTGAATCGAAGGTGGCCCATGTGATTCCATTGTCAGCACTTTGTACCATCACCCCTCCTGTACCGAATGCCCAAATCACACCTCCATTCTCAGTGGCAGTAAGAAGATCCTCAGAGGTCCCGCTTTCCACAACTTCCCAACTGCTCTCGAAATCAGAAGCCTGGCTCGGATTAACCGAAATCAATAGCAGGATTACTATGGAAATGGGAATAATGTGGACAGTGCCCCTGCTTCTCGATGCTTCGGAGAGCCGAGAATCCTCTTCCAACATGGTGAGCCCCATTGCTTGGCATTCTTCCTTGGATATAGTCTAGGCGGACCGCCAATTCTAAGTCAAAACCCCTCCTGATTACTTCATGAGAGGGACTGCCGCCATCATAATTGTCCCGATATTGCTCTCTTGTTCATGGCTACCTGTAGTGGCAGAAGCAACCTACTCCATTGGCACCATTTCAGGAGAAGACTCCTCCCATTTAGTTGCCCATAATCCCGATTTACAAGAAGTAGAGTTTGAGGATGTACAATTCGCACTTAGATCCCTGAGGGACGGGGAGGTCGACTTCGTCATCGGCCCTCATAAAATTTTGACAGACTCCGAGATGATAGCTCAATGGTCCACAATTACCGTAGATGAGATGTTTGATATTTCCGAATATTTCATCGCCATGATGAGGTCCGACAACTCTCAGGAATCGGGTAATGAAGAACTAAGGTATGCAGTTAACTCAGCATTGGCAGACATCCACCAGAGAGGAACGGCCATTTCCACACACCAACTTTGGTTTTCGGACAGGCCCCAATTGGACTTCTCGGATTTTGAATCCTACGAGGATTCATGGCCTACTCCAACTGAAGGAGGCACACTCCACAGGATATTGTTCGAGGATGCAGACTTGGGCGTTTGTATGCTGAACCAAGACACCTCTATGACTAGGCTTGGTGACAATGGGGAATTGGTTGGATTTGAGGTTGACATGGCGGAGATGATTGCCAATAGTATAGCTAGCCACTATGGTGTAGAACTCACCCTTTACAGTCATGATAGCGGAGTCTTCGAAAATGTCCTCAGCGACTTGACCGAATCCGATTTATGTGATATCGCAATGGCCTCGGTTACAGCAGATCAGGTCCCCGGTGACTTCATGTCTTCTTCTCCATATCATGTTGGAGGGAACGTGATACTTTCATCCACCGAGTCTCCCGATATTGATTCAGCATCCGAACTATTTGACTTGGGTATACCCGGCGTGGATGAATCCGATTTTGATTTGAGAATAGTAGCTATTTTCATTCTATCAGTGTTCATATTGAGGGAAGCGGCTAGAAAGGACTGAACTCACGTCAGTAATGTTCATCGTCGTGCTCCCTCCGAAACGTGACATGGCGGAGATGATGTATCAGGGAAAGGTGAAGCAGGTTTGGAGTACCGATGAATCCGGGGTTATCGAGTTTAGGTACACCGATCAGATTAGCGTATTCGATCAAATCATCCCAAGCCTGGTTCCAAGGAAGGGGGAGAGCCTCAATAGAACTACATGCCATTGGTTCGGTCTTGTCGAAGAAGAGGGGATATGTGAAACTCACCTGATTGAGATGAACGCCCCCGATCGGTGCCTAGCAAAGAAATTCGAGGTAATCAAAGAACCGGGCGCCATTCCGAGGGACATGGAGAATGTATTCGTCCCATTGGAGGTGATTTGCAGGCATTACCTTGCAGGGTCCGGATGGAGGAGGTACGAAAGAGGAGAGGTTGGTTCAGAGGAGTTCGGTTTTGAACCCGGGCTTTCTCTTAAAATGGGAGTCAAGCTCCCTAGACCTTACTTAGAGGTATCAACTAAGTTCGAGAAGTTCGATAGGCTCCTCGACAGAGAGGAAGCACTTGAGATCTCAAATCTCACTGAAGATGAGTTCGACTCAATACTTGAGTGTGTTCTTGCCATAGATGCGATTATTGAGAGAGAGGCCTCCGCTAGAGGCCTAATTCATGTCGATGGCAAGAAGGAGTTTGCACTAGGGGTTGGAAGGAAGCCAGTTCTAGTCGACTCCTTTGGCACCTTGGATGAGGATCGTTGGTGGGATGCCGAAACATATGAGGGCGGAGAGATTGTGTCATTGTCTAAGGAATTCGTTCGAGAGCACTACCTCGGTACCGGACACCACAGCGAACTCTACGAGGCCAGGGCGTCAGGTTCGCCAGAGCCACCAATACCTCCCCTGCCCGAAGAAATCATCTCCAGGACTGCAAATCTGTACTCCGAGATGTACGAGAGGCTTACTGGGAAAAAATTCTGATCATGAATGCTTTCTCATAAGTATGCCGCAACCCCTTTTTTCTGCCGACCTAAGTATTGACAGGAGGTGTCTGAATCCAAAGTCGACTCCCCCATCAAGCGGCTCATCGCCCAATGTAGTCCATCTGTCAGAACGTATCGAAGACCTTAGCTCGCTAACTTCCAGTGCGTTAATCCAACCGAGAAGTGACATTCCCCCGAAACCATCTCGGAATCCCGGCTCTCCGAGATTCTCCTCCGATAGTCCGTCACCGAGCTTAGCAAGTAGTTCGTGCAATGAAGCCATGTCCCCCCTCTGCCTAGTGAAAGACATCAAGTAAGAAATTACATTGCCATCGTCACAGGGAAACCTACCGAGCTTCTCCCTGGTTGCCATTGAGTCAAGAGGCTCAGCCATGCCTCCCTCTGGCCCCCAGTCTCCGCTAGCCAGGTATAGCAATGTCGCAGGGTCAAAGGGAGCCTCTTCTCCCTGGCGGAGGCTCTGGATGTCTGTTGATAGAGGGCACATGGAAATCAACTCCAAGTGATCGCCACCCATGGATGCTTGAATTGGAGGTACCAGTTCAATCAAATCCACAGCTATGGGATCGAAGGTGTAGAATGCGGAAGTCGGAGGAGCTCTAGACATTGAGTAACCCCGAATTACCTTTCGCCCATGAGTCTGTTTAGTCGGCTTTCGAATGAATCATCCTGAATTTCTGAAGAAGGCTGTCTGGAAGGTCCTTCTGGAACCCCCTCATCGTTATCCTTCTCGGTGGATTCAGGCAATACCTCATTCTCTTTGGCGATATCCTTCTCTTTTAGTGCTGCCCTCTTCTCAAGGGCCTTCTTCTCCACCGCCAACCTAGTCTTCTCCATCATCTCTCTGCCTTCCCTGTAATTGCTTACCATCCAAGAAAGTGCAATCGAAGCACCAATAACCATTGCAGCCGCGGCAACGGCGGTGCTTGAATCACTAATCCCGCTTTCTAATTCTTCGCCCCCGGAAAGAATCACTCTGGCTTCGTTATCTGAAGGATCGGAATCTTGGTCCCATGGGAAATCGCATCTTATCGTTGCGACCATCTCGGTTCCATCCTCAACGTCCGGCCTATCTATCGATGGCTTAGGCGCTAGAGCATTTGCAGAAGTCATATCCACCATGTGGACGGAGTTGTAATCTTCTCCAGCTTCGATGAAGATACTACACTGCGTCCCGGGTGGGAGCAATTCGTAGTTCTCCCTCCTCGTCGAAATTTCAATTTTCTGGCCAGCCCCCTGCCCATCCAGTTCCAACTCAACCAAACCAACATTCCAATCTGTTCGGCGCACTTCGAATGTCTGAGTGTGGGAAGTCACTAGGATCCCCCTAGAGTCCAGCAATCTGATCGTAATATCCCTATTGCCAGGAAGCGGATCCCATTCATCAGAGGTCAGGTTGACCATTGCAGTCGAGTTTCTTCCTACAGTTCCGGCCTGGGAAACCATCATGTCTCCTAGGTCATCAATTAGAATTATTGCGTAGTCAAAGGCGTCGGTACCATTTCCAATCGTGCAACTTGCTGTAACTTCTCCAATGCTCCCATAAACTGTGCAACTGGCACCCCTGGTGGCCGGCTCCACTACTATTGACTTGTACGCCAACTCTCCTTGGTACGAACCAGATGAAACTGATATCGTGCCACTTCCACTGGATGTAGCGGGCCATGCCCAACCACCTAGTGTACTCCAACTCAATGAGCCTGAAACTGAATCTATAACGCTGGACCCTGCGGTAGTTCCGTGAATCTCTAAAAGTGCCCTATCGCCACTGGTGGAGACTATTACAGGGGAATTAGCCCATGAAAAATCCCCCTCCTCGGTATCCAGATTGATTTCCCTTTGGTTCCCTGCTATATCCTCTGCCAATATTCGTATGGTCTTTACACTTCCATCCCAGTCTTCACTGGGCATCAGTTCTAGAGGTACGCCGGTAATTTCTCCCACTCCCAGAACAACCTCGGTCCTACCTGAAACGGACCAACCAAGTGGCAGACTCAGTACTTGCAATGAGATGGTGCTAGGAGCGTTACCAAGATTCTCGAGCATGGCCAATGGATGGCCTCCCAAATCACTCACCAGCCACCCTCCCTCGCCTGATAGGGTGAAATCGTGTGTGACTGCTACCCTGAGTGGGAAAACTATCTCGGAGACCACACTAGCATCCCCTTCCCTCAGTCGAAGGTGAAGTTCCACCGCCCTCCCATGGACTGCGTTTTCCGGGGGCGTTATGTTCAGGATAAGTGGCGCGGTTTCCCCCGGCGAAAGGACAGGGAGCTCACCCGGCTCGTCTACGGACCAACCCGACTCTCCCGTGATGAACATGGATGCATATGCCCTAGTTGGGGAGTTTCCGGTCTGCACGACCGTAAGCTCTACTTGTGAGCCAAATGGGTCAATCTCTAGATTCGCTTGATCAGCAATCGCATTCCATGACGGGACGTGACCCGCCTCAATAGTGAATGAGAAAGTAGCTACCTCTTCCCCTTGGGAGGATGCGGATACTATGACATTCATAGATGATCCACTCCATGACTCCGCATCTATGGTTGAAACTATGCTCATCGAAACCGTCTGGTTGACTGCGACGTTTTCCGCTGAGTCCCCATTGGAGCTCCAATCAGTTGACGAGTCCCCATCTACGAGGTCGATCGAGGTCACCACGTCGAGATATATCTCATCTTCCAGATTTCCTACATTTTTCGCATCGAAGTCAAGGGAGAGCGAGGCTCCAGGATTAATGACGAAAACACTCCCATTGGCCACTGAAACAGAGTCTACACTAGCGACGATTTCCCATCTGTGGTCCTGCCTAGCCTCAAGGGCAACGGCGTCAGACGATGACACTCCGGTGTCGCCTAGTGAAGTTGCAGTAAACTCAATCCACAGGGGCACTCCAGCGGGCGTGCTTTCAGGGAGGGTTACCGTAACTGGGACGGTGGTGAGACTCCCCGATGTAAGTACGACCTGCCCTATTGAAAACTCCACAACTACTCCTGGGTCACTGGGAATATTGGAGTCTAGGACCACTGAATAGTCAAGCGAGTAAATGTCATCGCCGTTTCCTGGATTCTCAAGTCTGAGTACGACAAGAGACTCCTCCTCTACATCAACCACAAATGGCTGATCTTGGGGAGAAATAACAGTCACGTTTGATCTGAAAATCTGCAATACTTCCAATGTTATGATTAGGTGGTGTTCGGAAGACTCTTGACTAGTTCCTGTGAAATAGTGGAATGCAGGAGAAGCATCCTCGGGGAGGTTAGCGATTATCGATCCGGACGAGGCCCCGCCAGGGGAGCCGGAAATCGTTATCGAATCTCCCGAAACTGAAATGTCACCAGTCCCCATCCAAGACCATCCCGGCAGCGCCATCCCCATTTCGGAAAGGGACCATGTGATTGTCCCAACATCATCCGGCATTTCGGAAATTATTGACCATCCGAGCCCATTCGCAGGAACGCTTCTGATGTGATTACCGGAAACAACGTTCGAAGAATGGAATGTCAATTGAATGGTCTGGCACGTCTCCTCGTCCGTGCCTGTGCCAACGCACATTGTTAGAGGCGTGCCAACTGAATCTCCCACGGGCGCGTTGGAAGGAACGGATAGGGTTGCAACGAGCGCCAACTCCTCTCCAGGGCCCAAAATTAACGCTGATCTTTCGGCGCCTTCCATGTCGTATAGACGTAGGTCGTTGCCCCACGATGTGCTGTCCCAGGATAGGAGAATCTGGTCTTCCTCTGCATTTCCTAGATTTTCAGCCATGAACCACGCTTCCGCTGCTTGACCAGACAGTCCGTATCCACTGCTCTGGGCGGTTCCATCGGGACCCCTTAGGGAGAGTCCCCTAGTTCTATTCGCCTCTATTGGGAGGTTCGCGGATACAGAAACGTTCGAGTCCTCATCAAGAGTTAGGGTGAGTGATAGGTATCCTGAGTCTGAACCCAGTGCATCCGAAGGTGCGTCTATAGTAAGGTCTGGGGACCACGTTTCATCCACCCCAATCTCAATATTGCTAATTCCCCCGGGGGTTGAGTCAGACCATGTCCATCCATCAGGTAGCTGTGAATCATCTATGCTGAGGGACCATGTCCCAGCTAGCCTCCCTGTCGATCTTACTGTCGGGGTAGCGGTAGTGCTACTGCCAGGAGTGACTCTAGTGGGCTCAGTGGGAATCTCGAAAGAAGCATTGTAAGTGGGAACAATTGACACAATCTTGCTGGCAATGTCATTGTCCGTTCTAGTCTGGGTCAGGTTCCCGAAACTGTCTAGCTCCAGTATGAACTCATGGTCTCCGAGGGGCCCCGACCATTCCACACTGAATGTTTCAAAGGAGCCCGATCCAGTCGGCTCAACAGGATCCAGTGAGGTAAATGTCCTCCTCCCAATTTCAATTCCATCGGCATAGAGTACCGCATCAAATTCTGTGTCTATGGCCCCAGTTCCTGAGTTCTCGATAAATGCAGACACTGTCACATCCTCCCCCGGACTAGGGGCGGTTGGATCCAACTCTATTCCTCCTCCATCGAGAAGGGGTCTAACGTCCGACCTCTCAAGAGATACAACGGTGCTACCGATGACGATGTCCAGGGTTTCGTCACCGTCGATGTCAGCCAATGCAGGCGAAGACCAAGTTCGGTGATTCAATTCCAGCTCATTGGTCCATTCGGTGTTGATAGCAGAACCTGTCCCCTCCGCTCCATCGAATGCCCAGAGAGATCTCCCGTAGGCGACAAGAAGCTCGGGCTCCCCGCTTCCATCTATGTCCATCCAAACTGGTGGTGAGACCGCAATCTCGTCATTCGGAGCCCCGCTGCTCTGCTCGAGATCCCGGTGCCACGCCTCTTCCGGATTAGAGCCATCAACATCATGGCAACCCGTGACTCCGTGCCTTGCTGTTGCTGTTTGCCACCATGTTACCCAACAGACCCTATCAATAGTCCCATCTTCATCCGTATCAATAACAATTGGTGGAGCATCAGCGTACCCGTTATCCGCTTCAAATGACCATATCTCGGAGCCAGTGCTGATTTCTAGCCCTCTGAACTCTGCACCATCAACGGCACCAGAACCGTCCGCATCAGTAGGTATGGTTACAACAATTTCAGGAGTCTCATCACTATCAAGATTGGCTACAACTGGGCCAGGGAGTCTGATGTGGGGTGCATCAGAGTCTCCGTCTATGTTATTCAAACTCAATCCGTCCCATCCAGAATCTCCTGTCAACGAGTCAAGCCTCCAAACCCACATTCCACCGTTGCTGTATTCGGTAGTTGTGAGAACAACATATCCGGTATTCTCATCCGTTCTTGCAAATGCGGGGTCGGAGGGATGGCTGCCCTTGTCCAGTGTCTTCTCCCACAGTGTGGCAGGCGATCCGCTCGAAGGCAAACTCATTGCAACAATTACAGGATCACCACTGTTTTCGTTCACAGCAGCAACCACCAACTCTGCATCGCCATCGAGGTCCAAGTCGGCAAGAAGTGGCTGAGCAGTTGGCTTGTGCCCACCCAGCCACCCACTGACATAAGCCCCAACATCACTGCTCACCATCAAGTCATCGTCCTCCCATGTCCAGACAGGCTGTTGCGAACTACCAACTCCTGGATCCCATCCCGTTACCGAGCAGAATAATCTAGGCGACCAAGCATCAACCTTCAGAGCTCCTCCCTGGTCATATACGGCTATCACCTCGGGCTTTGCATCGTCATCCAAATCAACAACCAGTGGTGAGGCCTTGACTTTCTCTGTAGTTCCCAGACTGACCTCCCAGGCTAGATCCGAGTCCTCTCCTTCAATTATCCTCAGGTAACTCTCGCCAGATGCAGCGTCGGTCTGCACAAGTATCGTGTAAAGCGAATCCCCTCCGCACCTCTCCTCAGAGGAAGGGTCAGTGGTCAGAGAAGTGGAGAAATCAGCAATTGGAGTGCCCAGAGACTCGGTGCCTATGGGATCGGAACCAAAATCCCAGTTAATCACTGGATCGACTATTGAAAGTAGCCCGTCTCCCGAATCCGAAGAATGTACATGACCGGGCGGAGTGGAAATTCTGTCCGGAGTCCTGCCCGGTTGTGGCCAGGCCTGTCCTCCGTCAGACCAAGGTGCAACTCCCGAGCTCTTCCTTTCATCGTGGTAATCTTCCAGGATCTTCGGAGTCCCTTCTGTGAGTACAAGCGGCGATAGTGACATGGCTAGCATAATCGATACTGCAAAAGCCGCCCCGACTTTAACGGGAATGAGTTTTTGCGCGCCTTCAACTGTCATCAGAGTCAATTTTGGTTTTCGTAACCCACTTGAACGTTCGCCCCATATTCTCACTCAGACCTACGGTCTGAGCGTATATTGAGGTCAGCCAGTAACTTCTTCCCGTCCGTTGTGCTTATACAGGGGTGGCAGGTCGCCGGGTCGCACGGACTTCTCCTCCAGAGGCTTAGCCGATGACGGACGGGAGGGAAACCCCCCGTCCTGGCTGCCCGGAGCAGTCCGTCACTGAGGCGGAAAAAATGTACAGCATAATTGAGCGAGAGGACACTATTCGCATCCCAGCCGAGTACATCAGGGAGGGTCACAGCTTAGAGGACCACATAGACAGTCTGGCAAATGACGCATTCGAAGGCAGATTCGACTCCGACGAGAATTATACAGTCCTTACCTTTGACCATAAACCAGTGGGAAGGGGCAGGATAATCCACGGGGACGGGGCTATCTATCAGGCCGTGAGATTCAAGGCACTACTTTTCAATATGGAAAACAATGAGGTCGTAGATGGCTATGTCTCCGATGTTTCTGAGTATGGTGCTTTCGTAAGGATAGGCCCAGTTGAAGCACTACTTCATAAATCACAGATTCTAGATGAGCCTATCCAGGTAAACATGGGAGTTAGGAGGATCGAAGGGTCTCAGACCGGGAAGCATATCGAAGAAGGCTCTCACGTACGGTCTAGAGTTGTCTCCAAGGCAATTAATCAGAATGATCCTAGGGCCAGTAAGATCGGTCTTAACTGTAAGATGGACGGATTGGGTGCTGCAGATTGGCTAAAGGAGACTGACTAATATGGCCAAGCAGCCTTTCGCTTGTGGGGATTGCAATGCAATACTCCCGGATGGAGAGGGTCAGTGCCCTTACTGTCCGAACTCACCTGTCACGACTGATTGGCAGGGGTTTGTCGTAATTCTCAACCCGGAAAGGTCCGAGGTGGCAAAGAGGCTAAACATCACTCGACCAGGAAATTATGCGTTGAAGGTTAACATCAGGTAGGTGTAATTATGCAAGTCATCGAAAGGAAGGACAATCCATTGCTAAACAGGGTAGAGATTAGGTTTGTCTGGGATCATCCAAAATCCTCCACCCCAAAACTTGAGGAAATGGTAACTGCAGCAACAAAAATTGAGCCCGGAGCAAATTCAGAATTGGTTTTCGTCAAGGATGTTTCTACAAGGTTTGGAATGCCTAGGACCACTGGCCTAGCGTTAATCTATGCCTCTGAAGAGGCCGCCTCCATCGAACCCTCTTACATTGTAGAAAGGCACGATAAATTCAGAGGGGAGGATGGGGCAAGTGATGAACCGGCAGAGCCCGAAGAACCCCAATCAACCGATGATCAAGAAGAGGGGGGCGATGAATAATGCCGCAGGGTTCTCCCAATGAGCACGCCAAGCACTCAAAGTACTCCATCGAGGACGGGAAGATGATCAGGAAGGGCGAGTTCTGTCCTAACTGTGGCCCAGGGGTATTTCTGGCAGAACATGGCGACGACAGGAAGTCTTGCGGCAAGTGTGGTTACTCAGTGAAGGCGTGACAGCTCCATCGGCCACTATTGGTTAGTACGCTGTCCCCTATAATCGATACCCCGATATCATCCCTTTCTTGGATTCGTGCGGTACCGTCCTCCAAAATCCCGTCATGCCTCCATCCCGTCCACTTCCAATTGCCATCCTCCGTAACGACACAGTCCATCATCGGCCCTGGCAACTTTATTATCGACGGCTCAGAGCCCATTTCCTTCATCGTCGCAGCGTAACGGCCACTCATCATTATCATCCACCCATTAGTTTCATCAAACCTAACTCCGATTACCCTCTCCGGTAATTTCAGCACCTCCGAACCCAGGGCAGCCCCGCTCTCGTCAGAAATTAGTGAGATGCCACCTGATTCCGACCAAATTGCAATTCCGTCAGGAGTATGAACTATGTCAATTATCGAGTCAACGTTGCTGAAATCTTGAAGCTCCGGCCATTGAGGGTATGGGGACCTCCAGATTTCAGTTGCGTCTCCACTTATCTTGTATATCCCAGTGTTAAGGACTCCGAATATTATGTTCCCTTCCTTACTAGCCAATCCCATTGGTTCGCCTTCTATGTCCCTAGTCCAAAGACAAGAGTCTGGCAGAACTTCCGAGGCCGAACTTTCATTTGTTCTGAGAAAATCACGCCCTCTGCCAAAGCCCAATTCGCTATTGAGGGGGATGGCTCCCATGCATGCCTTCTTGAAGCCCCTATCTGCCCACGCCCCAACCCATTTTCCAGAGCAAATAGCCCCAAATGTGGGCTGGGAAGGGAAGGGGACCGAAAAATTCCCGACGGCCACGCCTTCTGAGTCCACTCTGATGATCTCCCCCATGGATCCTATGATTACTGAGACAGAGTCGCCTTTGTCGATCCTAACAGGGTTGAACCCCAGCTCTCGCATGCCATCTCGTCCCAATCATCCCGCTTCAAGGTGTGGCTGAAAGCATTGAAGTATTGCTCGCCTTGGCAAAATCATGGCCTCACTCGTCCTCTGCTCCACTCTAGATGAGGCCTCAATGAATCTCGCTCGGACCTTAGTAGAATCTTCTGATTGGGAAAAAATAGAGGATTTTGATCACGGAAGAGTCCGTCGCCATTCACGTAAGCCAGTAACGATTCTAGAGATTGACGAGTTACACATTCATGCAGATGGAATTGACAAGATCCACATGGTAGAGACAGGCGAAACTATCGACGAAGTACTGGTTCTCTCTAGGCACGTTTCGTCCACAAACACCCCTGCAATTACTCTTCACGCCATAGGTCTTCCAGGAATTGCCCCTGTTGGGGAGAAAGGGGTCGCCGGAGGCGTCAACGGTCACGTCGTCCCTCCCTCTCCGAGGTTTTCTTCGTTGTACAGGAGAATGCTAGATGTAGCAAGAGAAAACGGTCTAGAGGGAGACTTTGATCTAACACTAGAGACTACACATCATGGCCCAAGGCTCGATATCCCATCTTTGTACATCGAGATAGGCTCTACCGAGGCAGAGTGGAACAGGAAGGATGCAGCAATGGTTTGGTCGACCGTAATCTGCGATGTTCTCGGTCTTAATGGGACCGTTCCACAGGGAGAATGGGATGGCAGTGGCTCAGTCATGGTCGGTTTTGGAGGGGGCCATTATGCGCCACGACACAAGTCAGTGGTCGAATCTGGAGACTTCTGGCTGGGACATGTACTGGCAAACTACTCTCTCAGATTTGAAGGGTCCGAAGAAGGTCCAGAGAGTCCGGGCGGGAGCTGGATGGAATCGACTTCCGCCGCCCTAGATGCAACCCGGTCCGCGTTTCCTGGAGGTGATATATTTGCCCACCTCGATAGAAAGTCATTTAGGGGCTGGCAAAGAACTCTTCTGGTCAATTTCCTCGAGCAAAATGGAGTTCCGGTTCTTAGGGGAAGGGATTTGAGACAAGAGCAATCGTGAAGTCTCTCCTGCCACCTCGGAGGTAAGATGGCACTGTTCGGGCGACTCATCGTGGCATCTATGCCATTAGCTCCAAAGTTCATCGTAAAGCGCGTGGCCATGCGATATGTGGCAGGATCGGAAATGTCCGATGCAATCGAAACGATGAGGAAGCTATCGGCAGAGGCAGCCTGCTTCACGGTCGACGTATTGGGGGAGGAGATAAGTTCCATGGTAGAAGCGAACTACTTTCTCGAAGAATACTCCAGACTCTTGGACGCTATCGAAGAACACGGAATCAATGCTAATATCTCCATCAAACCGACTGCTTTTGGACTACTTGTGGACAGAGACTCAGCTTATTCAAACATAGAGTCAATTACCAGGAAAGCGCAGAAGCTAGACTCATTCGTAAGACTTGACATGGAGGATAGCAGAGTCACGCAGGAAACGATAGATGTAATGATGGCCATGCACTCAAAGGGACTCACAAATATTGGGGTGGTACTCCAGGGAAGACTGCACAGGACCGAATCGGATATCGACTCAATTTGCTCTTCACTAGGGGACAAAGCCGACTTCAGAATTTGCAAGGGAATATATCTAGAGCCAGAAGGAATCGCTCATACAAGCTATTCAGATATTGTCGATGCTACGAATAGGGCTGTCACTTCAATGTTGGATAGAGGGGCATATACAGCTATCGCGTCACATGACTTCCCGGTAATAGAACACTCATTAGCCGAATTGAGGGACAGGGAAATGCTCAACAAGCAATCCTCGGGATCGGAGAAAAAGGGCCCGGGATACGAATTCCAGTTCTTACTGGGAGTCAGGGGCGACGTAAGGAGGGACCTTGCATCAAGGGGCCACCTAACCAGAGTTTACGTCCCCTATGGAACCAGGTGGTACGAGTACGGAATGAGGAGGTTGAGGGAGAATCCAGAAGTTGCTAGCCATGTGGTCAAGGCCTTGCTAATGCCTTGGACAAATCGCAGGTGATCCCTATATCGAGTGCAGATACATTCTCCTAACTTCTGCCGCAACTCTCTTTCCTCTCAGAGTTCTTCCAGCGCCCGTATGAATCGCCCTAATCCGCCATTTCTTCCCATCTACAACCATTACGGTCCCACAAGAGAAAACTCTCTCCGGATCGCACTCAATGCTCGATGGCTTGCTGACTTCCCCCTCGGTTAGGGTTAGCCTGACTATGCATGCGTCCTTTCGAACTGCCCACATAGATGCTATCCCTCCCGCCTTCGCAGAATTGACCGGCATCTTATCTCCAATCTCTATTCTTGTAACTTGCCAGTGGGCACCATCATAAAGGAAAAGATCGCCCTTCGTAATCTCCTCATCCGCATCGGACTCGATTAAAGTCGAATAGCTATCCGCGCCATCCGACAGAGTCGTCCTTACAGAAGCTGAAGACGGGGGCCTAAGGCTAATCCTGTGGACATTGGAGCAAGAAACACACCTAACCAAGAGGTCCTCTCCTGCACCCTTCGCCGTCCTGCTCAGGATTTCATGCTCTGTCAGATCCGAACATCTCGGACACTGCGCAACGTCAGCCACTGACTCGTCCCCGCTAGCATCCTCCATGGACTCACGGCCAGCATGCCTCTCTTGAAGCCACCGAGCAGTCTATTTTCAATAGTGGCAACCCTTCCGCAATACATGGCAGGTGGCCCAAGTGGTTTTGGCCTACCTCAAATGTCCGAAAGGGAGATGCTGGAGAAACTACTTTCCGAGGATAAGGATAGGGGGGACTCAGAACCACTTATCGCTTCATCAATAGGTGAGCAGATGTTGCTGATGGGACTAAGGACTATGCCTAGGTCAATGAGGGCTAGAATCCGAGACATCTCTTCCAGAGTGCCTGTCGGAGACGTCGTCCTCGTTGGAGGCGGTATTGGACATCTCTCGGCATGGCTCCTCGACATGTGGTGCGGCGACCCATCTGCAGAGAGCCCCGACGAAGGAAGCAAACCAGACTCATTCATTATCGTCGAAGAAGGGGCGAGATTCGGAGTAATCATCGATCGTCTGATTAGGAGGTACGATGCCGAAAGTTGGGCCAGGGTTGTAGGAAACAAATGGTCAGAGTTAGTGGCTGAGGCAAGGACTTGGTCAGCTGCGTCCGCTTCCCTTCCAGAGTCAGCAAGGCCATCTTCAATTCCCACAGGACTCCACCTTGTAATCATCGATCTTCCTGATTCTGAAAGGCCCGGTGCAGCTAAATCCGCCTTCGAGATTCTAGCTCCTGGAGGAATAATGATTGTTCCAGAGCCAGAAGTCCCAACTGGAGATGTTGGGGAACCTTCTCCCGGGGAAGAACCAACAGAGGCCCAGAGAAAGGTCGCCGCATTCAACGAATGGATTGATTTCATCAAGTCAGTGAGTGAGGGTCACACACTTGCATTCGTTGAGCTTACTGGCGGGACCATTGCCGTGGTTCGACGGACAGCCTGAACCCCCTTGTAAAGCGACTCCTCTTCTGCCACGGAGTTCGCCATGTAGGCGGTTCCCATTGCGTCATCCCCACTTGTGTTTCCGAAAGAATCGATTAACGAATCTATGTCGAGTAGTCCGTATCCGTAGTGGGAATCATGGTCGCTCTGCCCCTCCTTCATTTGTGATCTCTCCATGATGACGCTCTTAACTTCCTCAATTGCACCCATTCCTCCCTGCTCGCCCCCCCTCTGCAACTCTGGGTGTGCTTGCAGCAGTATAGCGATTGAACCTGAAACCCAAGCAGTAGCTGCGGATGTCCCGCTTGACCATCCCCACCAAGCACCATTTCCAACCCCGCTCGCCATCAGTACTGGGACCTCATGCCCAGGTGCTACCAATTCTGGCTTCTTGTCTGGATCCTGTCGCGGAAGTATGGGGTTCGGCCAAAGCCTCCCGTCATTATCGCCCTCGGAACTACCCGTCCAGATTGCACCGGTCCTAGTAATTCCGCCAACGCAGATCACGTCCTCCACAGAACCGGGGGACTCCACGTCCCCATCATCGTCATTACCATCGTTCCCCGCTGCCGCAACAACAAACACGCCTTCCTGGATGGCGTCCTCCACAGACTGCTCGAGAGCATCGGTGGTGAATAGGCCCGAGCCAATCCCTTGGTCTCCGCCTAGGCTTAGGGAAATTACCTCTGCACCCTCGTCAACACACCAATCTACCGCATCGGCAATAACTGAGTCAGTCCCAGAGCCGTCCGAACCTATCGCCTTCGCAACCATCAGCGAAACCCCGGGAGAAACTCCTGTCAAACCACCCTCTGCCACGATGATCCCAGCCATCGCAGTGCCATGCCCTTCGTCATCGTATGGATTCTCAATTCCGGAAACAAAGTCATTCCATGAGGCCAAATTCACCTCCCTTAGGTCCGGATGGCTAACGTCGATTCCGGTATCCACAACGCACAAATCTACCCCTCTCCCATCAAATTCCAAAATCTCATCCAGCCCGGTCATTTCTCGGTATTGATCCTCCCATGTAAGGAGTGACGAAGGGGGTCCTCCAAGCTGGACATCCTCAATCTGAGCCCAGGCCCATAGCCCGATAATTAGTATGCTGAGAAAAATGACTAATCCCGAAACTACGCCTATTACCCAAGGCAAAGCATCCCGAAATGCATCAGAACCCTCTTGCTCAACAATCTCACTAGCTTGTTCCGATGGGGTTTGACTAACCAACCCATTCTCTTGATCCATGTTGCCATCCTCACTATGCCACCAATTATGGAAGAATAATCACCTCTTGGTTTTCACCAAGCCTCAGCCTTTGAGAAATGGCTGACTACGGTGGTGTTCGAGCTGCACGATGGGCAGACGACTCTGGAAGGCAAAACTGCCGCGCACTTAACACAAGCATCCCCTGACTTCCCCTGCCCGCTGCAGCCGGAATTCGAGCAACGCACCTCAATCTTCCCAGAGGGCCTCTTTGTCACGGGGGTCTCGCCACCGCAAACCGGGCAACTCCCCTGTATGCTTCTAGCCACTGAGCTCTTGCTCTCACCTGCGACTTCTCTAGCTCTGGACGACCAAATTTGATGGTCCCCCCCTCCTAGCATGAAGTGGGGATACCATAGTACGTGAAGCAGGAAGAAGTAGGAAACAACTCCAGAGATAACGAACAGCGTTGTTGGCCCAATGACTCCATAATCGTAGTCGAATGGAGGCCTGTCCGCTATTGCATGGGAGCCCGACCATGAAACAACATTGATGAGGATGGCCCATATTGCCAGACTGGAACTCCATGCATGTAATCTATGGTCGTCCCATGCCCTCTCTACTACCCTTGGATCGGGGTGCGCATGCCTCTCCTCGACGTGCACGTCTCTAGTCTCTGCCACTGCCCTATGGACGACAAACCAACAAACAAAGAGAAGGATGAGGTTCGCAAAAATCACACCTCCCCAATCCGAAATTTCTGACCCAATTGGAAAATCAGGAGACTTAGCATGCGACAATATGTACCCAATCTGAACCACGAACATTGCCACAATTAGGAAGAATAAATTCTCCCTCATTATCGGAAATCTGATCCACATCATGACTACTGATGATGCCCATGCCATGATTGAAAGTAGAGCTAGCATCCTAGTCCATTCGTCTAGGTGAAGGAATCCACTATCTTCTCCAAAAATACCGGATCTTCCCCAGTCTCCACCCCCCGAAAGCTCGCCAATACCGAGGTCCCAGGATCCGAGAACGAGCGAAGCCGAGGCAAGAAGAAGTATGGAAGCCTCATTGACACCCCACATCCTCTTCGATGTTTTGATGTGGAATACTGCCTGATGAATCAGGGTATCTACAATTACAAGAAACACGTACTTTTCTCCAAAGCTAGTTGGCCTATCTATTTCGGACAATCGAACTATTCTATCCGACATGGCACTCCCCTCAGTAGCCCCTAGCGCCCCGTCTTCCATGTACACTGCCAAAGGTTCGATGAGATAA